>Ga0310696_10003123_pt1 | contig 20946 bp, 17 predicted proteins | sample AusTroGonzalo_MG_4_FD_203885 | JGI IMG/M metagenome (GOLD analysis project Ga0310696, IMG submission 203885) | Bovine rumen microbial communities from tropical cattle in Woodstock, Queensland, Australia - Gonzalo_02 (v2) (version 2) | ecosystem: Host-associated > Mammals > Digestive system >... | reverse complement strand
ACTCGCTTTATCCAAAGAGGATGACTTGGATACACAATAGAGACCTCATGTTGGCAATAATGGACATCCTGGGTATCGTATTCTGCCTCTATTTCCCCACTATGACAAATGCCAAAAACATAGTTCTGCGAGATGAACGGTTGGTACATAATCGGCATCGTCGTAATGCCATCAATCACCACAATTCCACATTCCGCAATACGGTCCGCATATTGGGCAACACTTATTTTATCTGTTTTGACTTTTTTCACAGTGCAAAAATAGAAAAAGCCTCCTATATTTTGGCAAAGTCACGCGAAATCAGTCAAAAAAACAACTCTTTTGTATAATATTACATTCTTTTTGCCATCTTTTCACTATGCCACACAACAGAAAACAGCGGCTTTCCCTCGTTTTTATTGACCTTTCTGCATTTATGACAAAACCTCCGTCTCTATTCGTAGTAGTCAAACCGCAAATGCTTCACCGAGATACCCTTGTTCTGGAGTTCCTGCAGCGACTGGATGCCGATTTTCAGATGCATGAGCGCGAAGTCCGTCGTAACCTTCTGGTCGGAATAGGCAGTTTTGATGCCTTCGGGGAGCATAGGCTGGTCAGAGACCATCAGCAGTGCGCCCGTGGGGATACGATTGTAGAACCCGACGGAGAAAAGCGTGGCGGTCTCCATGTCGACGGCCGTGGCGCGGATGCTGCGCAGGTAGTCCTTGAAGTTTTCGTCATACTCCCAAACGCGGCGGTTGGTCGTATAGACCGTGCCGGTCCAGTATTCCAGACCGAATTGTCGGCTGATAGTCGAGGATATGGCTTTTTCCAGGTTGAAGGCGGGCAACGCAGGCACCTCCTCGGGGAAATAGTCGAGCGAGGTTCCCTCTCCGCGGATACCGGCGATGGGCAACAGCAGCGCACCCAAACCGATGTAGGACTTCAAGCTGCCGCACTTGCCCAAAAACAGTACCGCCTTGGGCTTCACCGCTGTCAACAGGTCCATGATGGTCGCTGCATTCGGACTGCCCATCTGGAAGTTGATAATCGTGATGTTGTCGCTCGAAGCACACTGCATCGACTTGTCTTTGCCGCGTATCACCGCACCGGTCAAATCGGCGAAATTCTGCACATAATTCTGGAAGTTCGTCAGCAGGATGTACTGCCCGAACTCCTCCAACGGCATCCCCGTGTAGCGCGGAAGCCAGTTTTTCACGATATCGTCTTTGGTCTTTAGCATCTTATAAAGGGTTATTGGTTATTGGTTATGGGTTATGGGTTATTGATGTTTGATGGTTCATGAATTAACTTCCTTGAGCAGCCCCGACAGGGGCAAGAGCTCGGTAGCGGTAATAGCATAATCAGGAATGCCATGCCCAATCCGGTCAAGCAGCGTAAAATTCAGCGTTCCATCGTGGTTTTTTTTGTCGTTTTGCATATACGGGAGCAATTGTTCGAGAAATTCGGGGGGCATCTCCGGAATCGGGAAGAATCTCGGAAGGAAATTCGCAATCCGTTGCCATTCCTCCTTCGGTAGGAGTCCGTGTTGCATGGAGAGGAGGCTCTCATAGTACAAACCCTGCGCCACGGCAATGCCATGGGCAATCGGTTTCCCAATCTCCGCAGCATGGCTTTCCAGTGCATGGCCGAATGTGTGCCCGAAGTTCAAAATATGCCTGACACCGAGATCATTAGGGTCTTTTTTGACCACCTCTTGTTTGAAATTGATGCAAAAGTCAACAAATTCTGTTCTGATTTCGGACAGGGATTCCGTTTTGCACAGGTTATCAAACAGCTTCGCAGACCCGATGAGCGCATACTTCACCAACTCGCCAAAACCGCTGAGTACTTCCTCTGTCGGCAATGTCTCCAAAAAAGAAATATCCACAGGAAGCTGAATTTCAGGAAAATAAAAGGTTCCGACGGCGTTCTTCAAATGTTGGAGGTTGACACCCGTCTTGCCGCCAATGGAGGCGTCAATCATGGCGAGCAAGGTGGTGGGAACGTTGGCGTAGCGGATACCGCGCTTGTAAGTGGAGGCCACAAAGCCGCCGAGGTCAGAAACCGTCCCGCCGCCGAAATTCAGCAAAAACGTGTTTCTATCGCATTGCTTGTCAGCAAGATACTGCCAAATCTGAACAGTCGTTTCGATGGATTTGCTTTGTTCACCGGTCGGCAGCACGATTTTATCCACGGAGACATCTTCCGACAAATCCGAAAAGTAGTCGGGATAGTGTTTCTCCACATTCTCATCCGTCAAAACCACCACATTTGAGATGTTTTGCCGCCGAAAATGTTCGGAAAGCTGTCGTATGATGTCCGATGTTGCCATTATCCTTCCATTTGCACCGCCACATATTCGGTTTTCCCCTCCAACGGAGGATTCAACTTGCACAGCTTCACGGTAACGTGTGTCACCTGCGGGAAGTCGCGCTTAATCTCGCGGATAATGCCGTCGGCCACCGTCTCGATGAGGTGCTTCGGCTCGTCCATTACCCGCTGTATCGTCTTGTAAACTAATGGGTAGTTCACTGATTTCTCCACATCGTCATCCGCTATGGCCGCCGCCGCATCGTATGTGAGCGACACATCCGCGACAAAGTGCGTGCCTATCTTCTGCTCCTCCTCGAAGCAGCCGTGGTAGGCGTAGAATTTCATTCTGGTAAGGTATAGGGTGGTGTTCATAAGGGTTATTTCGGGGTGATTATCAACATAATAACGGTAATAATGGCGAAAAGGATGTTCGGGAGCCAGGTGCCGAGAACGGGCGGGAGGCCGCCGGACACGGAGAAAACGGTGGAAATCTGCTGGAGGAAAATGAACGAGAAGGCAAGGCCCATTCCAATGAAAATGTGTACTCCGACGCCTCGGGTGGATTTCCGGCACGAGACACTCACGCCCAAAAGCGTCATAATCAGGATGCCCACGGGGTTGGCGAGGCGTTTGTGCCGCTCTATCTGGTAGTTGGCCAACAGTGACGACCCTCGCACCTTTTCCTCCTTGATAAACTGCTTCAACTCGCGGTAAGTCATTGATTCACTGACAGACACATCTTGATAAAGGTTCATCGGCGTGATGTTGAATGTCGTATCGAGCTCATCGCCACGGAAAATCAGCTCTTCGTCTTCCGAGGTAATGACTCGCCGTGTGTATCGGTGCAATCGCCAGAGCTTGTTATCTTCATCGTAATCAATGGTTTGTGCAGAGATTTTCTGTCGTATGGAACTGTTGTCAAACTCCTCGTAGGTGAAGTTGTAGCCTTCACCAGCCATTTTGTCCCACCGCTCCACAAAAATGTAGCTGTTCTTCGAATTTTTGATGTGCAGGTAAGTGGAGGTTCCCGTCCGTCGACCGAAATACTCGTATTTGAAATCGTTGAGCTTGCGGTTGGTGTTCGGCACGATGAAGTTAGCGAGAATCAGCGACAGGATCATAATGATAACCGCCCCCGTGATGTAGGGTACCAGCATCCGGTTGAAACTGATGCCGTTATCGAAGATGGAGATAATCTCGTTATGCGAAGAAAGCTTCGAGGTAAACCAAATGACGCTGATGAAGGTGAACAACGGGATGAACAGGTTGATGAAATAGGGGATGAAGTTGAGATAGTAGCCTTTGATCACCATTTTCCACGGCACATTGTGGCTCAGAAACCGCTGGATGTTTTCGGACATGTCGAACACCACGACGACGGTCATGAGCAGCGTGATGGCAAACACCACCGTGCCCAACATCTTCCAGAGAATGTAGCTGTCGATGATTTTCCAGCCCACCTTCTCCCGAATGCGCCCGTTGAATTCCTTTATGCGGTTAAATATTGACATTCTGTTATTTATCGTTGTTTCGTAGAGACGCGCCACGGCACGTCTCTACATAATCGCTACACCTTTAATAACCAATAACCAATAACCATTATTTCAGCCATTGATCGAGCCATCTAAAGAATTCCCGCTGCCACAGCATGGAATTCTGCGGTTTCGACACAAAGTGACATTCCTCTGGGAAGTAGAGGAAGCGGCTCGGAATGCCCTGTATCTGCGCGGCATCGAAGGCCTGCATGCCCTCGGTGTAAGGGATGCGGAAGTCCTTGCCGCCGTGGATGACTAAAATCGGGGTGTCCCAGTTGCCCACGAACTTGTGCGGCGAGAAACTGTAGCTTTTCGGGGTCGGTGTCTTCCAATACGGTCCCTCGATGTCGTGGTTGGCGAAGAAGAGCTCCTCGGTGGTGCCGTACCAGCTTTCGAAGTTGAACATGCCGCAGTGCGCGATGAAGGCCTTGAAGCGCTTCTGGTGGTGGCCGGCAAGCCAATAGACGCTGAATCCGCCGTAACTCGCGCCCACACAGCCCAAACGGTTCTCATCCACGTAGGGTTCCTTCGCCACATCGTCGATGGCGGAGAGGTAGTCCTTCATGTTCTGCCCGCCGAAGTCGCCGCTGATTTGGTCGTTCCATGCCTGTCCAAAGCCGGGAAGCCCGCGGCGGTTGGGTGCGACGATAATGTAGTCGTGGGCCGCCATCATCTGGAAGTTCCAACGGTAGGAGAAGAACTGGCTCACCGCCGACTGCGGTCCGCCCTGACAATAGAGCAGTGCGGGGTATTTCTTCGTGGAGTCGAAATTCGGCGGCAGGATCACCCACACTAACATCTGCTTGCCGTCGGTGGTTTTCACCCAGCGTTTCACGGATTTGGCCGGCGTGATCTTGTCCAAAACGTCCTTGTTGATAAAGCTCAACTGCTTCACCGAATTGTCTTTCAGCTGCACCGCGTAAATTTCCGACGGCTCGGCATGCGTCGTGCGTGTGACAATCAGCTGGTTGCCGTCAACCTGAACCGTGTTGTAGTCGTAGTCACCGTCTGTAACCTGTTCAATGATACGGGATTCCACGTCCATGCGATAGACCTGTTGCGTAGCCTCCTTCACGCTGATAAAGAAGACCGTACGGCTGTCCTCGCTCCACGCAAAGCCGGTGGCATCCTGGTCGAAGTCCGTAGTGTAATCCTCGGCCGCGCCCGCCTCGAAATCGTAAATCATCAACCGGTGCTTGTCCGATTCGAAACCGTCGGTGGCCATGCTCCACCACACCATCTTCTTGCCGTCGGGCGAAATGACGGGATCCATGTCGTAGCCCTTGTTCTCCTCCGTCAGGTTCTGGGTGGTCTTCGTTTGGAGGTCGTAAAGGTAGATGTCGGTGTTAGTGCTCTCTGCGAACTCCTTACCTGTTAGCTTCTTACAGCAATAAACCAACTTGCTGCCGTCGGGGAGCCAAGCCACCTCCTCCATGCCGCCGAAGGGAGGGTTCGGACAGTGGAACTTCTGATTCTCCAGCAAATCCACGGCGTTGTCCATGGAGGGATAGTCGATCACAATAAGATGACTGTAAGTGCCGTCGGCCCAATAGTTCCAGTGGCGGTACATGAGGTCGTCGTAGATCATGGCGTCGGCCTCGGGCAGGTCGGGATAGCGGTCTTCGATGGTCTGCTCCAAACGCACGTTTTGGAAAAAGCAGAGATGTTTCATATCCGGTGCATAGCTGAACCCGTTGATGTCGCCCTCCACATCGCTGATGGCTTTGGCGTTTTTGCCGTCGGGGTCTGCCTCCCAAATCTGCATGCCCATGTCGTTGGCGCGGAGGAAGGCAATCTTCTTGCCGTCAGGCCGCCACACGGGCTGCATTTCACTCTCCTCTGACACGGTGATGCGCGTGGGCTCGCCGCCTGTGGCGGGCATGGTGTAAAGTTCCGTGTTGCCTTTGTTGACGCGGTAGTCGTAATAGGTCACCGTGTAGAGCAACGTCTGTCCGTCCGGCGAAACCTGCACGTCACCCAAGCGTCCGAGATACCAGAGGATTTTCTCGTCCATCACGCCCTTCGAGAAGTCGGGCGTCTCGCGGCTCTCCTTGTCAATGACGGCCGCATTTTTTTCGTTTTTCTCTTGTTTACAACCACTTACCATTATCATAATCAGGGTTAAACAGAAAATAGCTTTCTTCATTTTTTATTATTGATGTCCGTTTTATTGTTTCTGTAAATAACCCGCAAAAGTACACTTTTTCCTTTTATAACAGCCAACAGCGGATGTGTGCTATGGCATGACCAGTAGAGACGCAATGCATTGCGTCTCTACAACGTTAAAAATAGTATCTTTGCCGCCTCAAAACCAGCCCTTTTTACGAAACGGGAACGATTCTGCAATGAATATGGAACATATCCGATATATCAGTCTCGACAACACTTCCCCGTACCACAATCTGGCCACGGAGGAGTATCTGCTGCAACAGACCACCGACAATGTCTTCATGTTGTGGCGAAACGACAACACCATCGTCGTAGGCAAGCACCAAAACACGGCGGCGGAGATCAACCAGGAATACGTTGACAGCCATCATGTTAACGTGGTTCGGCGGTTGACCGGCGGCGGCGCGGTCTTCCACGACAGCGGCAACCTCAACTTCACCTTCATCCAGAACGTGGAGGCCGGCAAGAAGGAAATCGACTTCCTGCGGTATCTGCAGCCGATAGTGGATGCGTTGCAGTCGTTGGGCGTTCCGGCGGAATTTTCCGGACGCAACGACTTGGTAATCAACGGACAGAAGATTTCCGGCAACGCGATGACCTTCTTCGGGAACCGCGTTTTGGAGCATGGTACGCTGCTCTTTTCGTCGCAGATGGCAGATGTCTCCGCTGCGCTGAAGGTCGATCCCGACAAGTTCATCGACAAGGCGGTGAAGTCCGTGCGCAGCCGCGTGACCAACATCTCCGACCACCTGCCAAAGCCTATGACTGTTTTAGAGTTCAAAGCCTATCTGATGGATTACATTATGAGACAGAACCAAATGGCTGAATTGCAGAATCTTACAGACGAAGAAGAGGCCATTGTCGGAAAACTCGTTACCGAGAAATACCAGACTTGGGAATGGAACTACAGCAAATCGCCGGAGTATTCGATGAACAAGAAGGTGCGCACCAAGGGTGGTTCTGTGCAGGTGATTGCCGACATCCGCGAAGGTTACATCCGCGATATGCAGTTCTTCGGCGACTTCTTTGGCGAAAAGGACCCGCAAGAGCTTGCGGACCAACTGATCGGGTGCCGAATGGATAAATCGGCTGTCGCCGAGGCTTTGACAAAAGTCAATATCAACGAATATTTCCACAACGTCACAAAGGACGAAATGATAGATTTGTTAACGAAATGAAATTAGTTGTTTTTGACCTTGACGGCACCCTCATCAATTCGTTAGAAGACCTGGCGGATTCGGCCAATCATGTATTGTTGCAGCATGGATTTCCAACGCATCCTGTGGATTCCTACCGTTACTTCGTGGGCGACGGTGTGCGCAAACTCATCGAAAGGATTCTGCCAGAGGAGGAGCGGACTGACGCGCAAATTGAGCAGTGCAAGGCGGAGTTTGTGGACTATTACAAAATCCACATGGAAGACAAAACGTCTGTTTATGAAGGGATTATAGAATTGCTGAAGGCATTGAAGGCCCGTGGGTTGAAAATTGCTGTAGCCACGAACAAAGTACATATCGCGGTGGCCCCACTGATGGCCAAATACTTCCCCGGCATCCGTTTCGACTCGATGATCGGGCAGCGCGAGGGCATCCCCGTGAAACCGCATCCGCAAATCATGTACGACATTTTGAAGGAAACCGGCTGCCAATCGTCTGAGGCGCTGCACGTTGGCGACACCGCCACGGACATGCAGCTCGCTCACAGCGCGGGGGTGACTCCCGTGGGGGTGCTGTGGGGCTACCGACCGTTGGAGGAACTGCAGGAGGCCGGAGCGAAGTTCATCATCGAAAAGCCGGAGGAGCTGTTAGAGTTGGTGAAATAACCAAGGTGCGGCCAACGTCGACTTGTAGGATTCTTGCCATAGTTTTGGGATGTGAAAGAGTGGATGCGGTGTGTGGCCATTGGTAGATAAAATGTATTTTTCAACCGGATTATGATCATATACACCTTCGACAATACCTTGGATGGCCTCCTCACAGCCGTGTTCGACGCTTTTGCGCGGCGGGAGCGGCCGGAGGAACTGTTGCGGGAGGGCGACCAGATGTCACTCTTCGGCGATGAGGTCCATACGGTCCAGAGCGATGCGGAGAAGGCGGGCCGCGTGTGGAAGGGGTTGGAGAAACGCTTGCCAAAAGAGGCAGTACGGATGCTCTTTGTGAGCTGGCTGTCGGAGCTGCCGGAGGTGAGTCGGCCGCTGTTCCAGTACATCTGCAAGGTGTTCCGCCAGCCGGAAAACTGCGGTAAACCCTACAGCCACAATTTCGCCGACCCCGATGTGCTTGCCGTCACCAACATCGCCCGCAAGGTGATGCACGAGCAGCTGCGGATGAAGCAGTTTATCCGGTTCCAGAAAGCCAAAGACGGCACTTACCTCGCCGTGGTTGCGCCCGACCACAACGTCCTGCCGCTCGTCACCGACCACTTTCGTGACCGCTTCAACGACCAGCACTGGCTTATCTACGATGCCAAGAGGCACTACGGGTTCTACTACGAAGGCGAGGGTGCACCATCCCGCATTACCTTCGAGGATGAGGCTTCGGTGCCCTTCCGCCTCGACAACGGCAAGTTGGACGAGGAAGTGCTGAGCAGTGACGACCAGCTTTTACAGAATCTCTGGCGTACCTACTTCAAGGCCATCTGCATTCGTGAGCGTCTCAATCCCCGCAAACAACTCAACGACATGCCGCGACGGTATTGGAAATATTTGACGGAAAAACAATAAACACGTAGAGACGCACGGCCGTGCGTCTCTACAACATACGTCTCATGTAGAGACGCGCCATGGCACGTCTCTACAATTTCTCAATCCACCCTTGGATATCCTCCAATTTGGCGGCGGGAACCTCTAATTTCAGTTTCTTGCGCAGCCCGCCGAGGTCGTTCAGCAGTTTGTTCGGGTTGGCAGCCTTCAGCTGGTCAACCGTGAGGATGTTCAGCTTCTTCAAGGCCGGAATCCAGGCGGCATCCATGCCCAAAGCCGTAAATTCTTCGTCTTTGCTCACCTCCTGTTTCTTCTCGGGACGCATCTGCGGGAAGAAGATCACGTCTTGGATGGAGGGTGAGTTGGTCATGATCATCGCCAAACGGTCGATGCCGATGCCTAAGCCGGCTGTCGGGGGCATGCCGATTTCGAGGGAACGGAGGAAGTCTTCGTCCAACACCATCGATTCCGTGTCGCCGCGTTTGCCGAGTTCCAATTGGTCTTCGAAACGTTTGCGCTGATCCAGCGGATCGTTGAGCTCGGAATAGGCATTGCAGATTTCTTTGCCGTTGCACATCGCCTCGAAACGCTCGGTAAGACCGGGTTTGCTGCGGTGCTTTTTGGTCAGCGGGGACATCTCAATCGGGTAGTCGTAGATGAAGGTCGGCTGGATGAGCTTTGACTCACAAGTTTCGCCGAAAATCTCATCAATCAGCTTGCCCTTGCCCATGGTGCTGTCCACCTCCACACCTTGCGTTTTGGCAAAAGCAGCGAGCTGCTCCTCGGTCATCTCGGAAATGTCCGTGCCGGTGAAATGCTCAATGGCCTCGAACATGGTGTAGCGTTTCCACGGGCGCTTGAAATCGATGACGTTGTCACCGACTTGCACTTTCGTAGTGCCGTGCAGGGCGAGGGCGATGCGCTCGACCATCTCCTCCACGGTGTCCATCATCCAGTTGTAGTCCTTGTATGGCACATACAGCTCCATCTGGGTGAACTCGGGGTTGTGGAAACGGTCCATGCCCTCGTTGCGGAAGTCCTTGGAGAACTCGTACACGCCGTTGAAACCGCCCACAATCAGCTTCTTGAGGTAAAGTTCGTCGGCAATACGCAGGTAGAGCGTCATGTCCAGCGTGTTGTGGTGGGTCTTGAAGGGACGAGCTGCCGCACCGCCATACAACGGTTGCAGAATCGGGGTCTCCACTTCGAGATAGCCCTTCTCGTTCAGGAAGTTACGCATGGTATTGACCAACAGCGTACGCTTGATGAACGTGTCTTTGATATGCGGGTTCACGATGAGGTCGATGTAACGCTGGCGATAGCGCTGCTCGGGATTCTGGAAGGCATCATACACCACACCGTCCTTCTCCTTGACGATGGGCAGCGGGCATACTGATTTGCAAAGGATGGTGAATTCCTTCACGTGGATGCTGATTTCGCCGGTTTGCGTCGTGAACACAAAACCCTTCACACCGATAATGTCGCCGATGTCTAATTTTTTGAAAACGCTGTTGTACATCGTCTTGTCTTCGCCCGGACAAATATCGTCACGTTTGGCATAGACTTGGATTTTACCCACGGCATCCTGCAGCACGTAAAACGACACCGCGCCCATAATACGCTGGCTCATAATACGTCCGGCAATGCTGACCTCTTGGTAAAGACTGTTGTCCTTCGGGTAGTTCTCCAAAATTTCGGCCGTGGTGGCGTTCACCTCGTAGGTGGCGGCAGGGTAGGGGTCAATGCCCAAATCAAGCAGATCCTGCAATTTCTTTCTGCGGATAATTTCCTGTTCTGATAATTCAACGCTCATCGTATTTCCTTTTTCAAAATGAGCGGCAAAGATACAATTTTTAGGCAATCGTAGAGACGCAAAATTTTGCGTCTCTACATCATTTCATCGTCTCGCGACCTTCTCCTCGGGGATCGGGTAATATTCGTATGCGCCGATATCGGGGACGCCGTTGCGCAGGCGGCCGAGGATGTCGGTGGTGATGCCCAAACCCTCCATGCCCGCGTCAATGGCGGGGGAGTCTTCCTGCAGATTGTAGTTTTGCCCGTATGTGGCGATGAACTTGGGATTCTTGTTGAAACAGTTGATGAAATGTTCGTTGTTGAGGCTGTCCTTCCGCACGATGCAGTTGTGCAGGGTGTAGTTCAGCTCCGCACCTTCCTTTTTGCCCGTGCCGAACTCGTTGTCCAGCGTGCCGTAGATAATGCAGTTGTTGAAGGTGGCGTTGGCATCGCCGAGATAAGTCACTGAGTAGGCCTGGTCGCCCACGACTTCCGTCTTGTTGAAGTTGTTGGTGACGGCCACGGCAGGCTTGTTGCGCGAGGATTGTGAAAAGTAGTTGGCCACGGTCACGTGGTTGAGGGTGAAGTCGCCCACCATGAGCGCTAAGCTGTACTGTCCGTTGTTGCTCACCTGGCAGTTGTTCATCTCCAATACCGCGCCTTCGACCCGCACGCCCATCACCTGGTTGTTGTGAATTACCGAATTGTTGATGACGGTCTTGTTGCCGGTGAACTCCTCAAGTGCCTCAAGGTGAACGCCGTACGAGGAGTTAGAGATAATGGCGTTCTCGATGAGGTTATCCTCGCTCCCCTCGTTGATCCACAGCGAATTCCACTGGGCGTAGTCGTTGGCAAAAAAGGGTTCCAAGCGGTCGCCCGTGAGGACTACAGGCTCATCTAACGTGCCGTTAATGTGGATGTTGCCGTAGCGATAGACCCAGATGCCGCCGCCGTTGTGCACATACACTTTCGTACCCGGGTCGATGGTGAGCTTTCCTAAAGAGTCCACCACCGCCCAACCGTAGATCACCCACGGCTTGTCGTTGGTCCAGTGTACATGCTCATGCTCGTGCGCCACGATGTTGTAGTGGAGGCTGCCGCCGGTATGGTCGGGGATGATGAAGTGCGCGTCCTGCCCGAAAGCCACTAACTGCACCGACTGTGTGCAGTCTTTCTGGTAAAACATCACCGAATCCGTAACTAAGTAGGGCAGATTTTGGTCGGTCGGGTTGATGTTGACCTTCACGAAGACGAAAATACTGTCGTGGGCGGGAATCTCTACATTGCGGAATTTCGTGCCCGCCACGCCATCCACGTTGATGCTGTAGTAGGAATGTGTGCCGCCTGCCAGCACAATGTCGACTGTCATGGGATCACTGGTCGTGTTGCGCACCGTGAATGAGCGCGTGCTCGATGTGATGGTGGTGAACACCGTGTCAAACAGCACCGTGTCCGCCGAAAACTCGAACTTCACCCCTTCGGCGTTGTTGTTTCGGTGGCAGGATGGGAGGGTTAGCAATATGGCCAAAGCCAGCAGAGTATAGACGATATATAGGGTATGCTTCATATTATCTTTTTGCAGTCTAAACGTTTTAGGCGATAAAATATTATCTGACTATCATCTTTGATTTCAAAACCCTGTCAATCACCACAGTGTCATTATCTATATGAAACACATAGTTCCACTTGCGGTTGTGTGAGAGCATACGACGCGCAAACGGATGTACGGTTTTAATAGTTTTTGAATGGCTGGCGGCAAAACAGTCAGCATAAACTGATAATGACTTCATTTCAGCACCCATTGTGTCAAGATAGCGATAGGCAGCCTCACGCGACATATTCTCAAACAGAAAATCCGCCAACTCATTGATATCAGCCTTCGCTGATACGGAAACCTCAACGTTATAGACTTTCATACTTCTTATCAAGTGCAGTACGTACCAAGGCTATGTATTCGTCCACTGTCATACGACTCTCCCATATTTCTTGTGATAACGGATATTGAACAGTTTCTTTGTGATTACCTGAGATACCGTATGTTGCCGTAGGTTCAGCAACTTGTGACACTGTTGCTCTCTTTTTGTTGTACTTCTTTTGTTTCATTGTTTTATACTTTGAAATTTAGTCGGCAAAGATACACAATTTTCCGCAATACCATCATCATACCAAAGCTTCTTTCTGAGGATATCGAACTGCGGTCAAAAATAACGCCTGCGCAGGGACGGAAGTCTTGGCGGCGCAGCGATCTTTGCGGTTGATAATCTCTTGAAACTCCGCAACGGTGAGCTTCCCGAACCCGACTTCCAGCAAAGTGCCCACTAACGCCCGCACCATGTTGCGCAGGAAGCGGTTGGCAGTGACGGTGAAGATAAGCTCGTCGTCCATGCAGTCCCAATGCGCCTCTGTGACGTGGCAGATGAAGTTGTTGACCTGCGTGTGTACTTTGGAGAAGCTGGTAAAATCCTCGTTCTGAAGCAGTAACGCCGCCGCTTCGTTCATCTTCTCCACATTGATGGCACGGTGGCAGTGGTAGGAAAACTGGAGCTTGAAAGGGTCTTTGCGGGTGCAGACGTGGTATTGGTAGGTGCGGCTTTCGGCATCGAAGCGGGAGTGCAGGTCCGGGGCCACTTCGAACAGGTCGAAGATGACAATCTCCTTTGGCAGGAAATTGTTGAGTTTGTGGACCAGTTGCCGGCATTCGTCTTGGGAGAAGGCCTTCTCGATGTCGAAATGGGCATAGTAGGAACTTGCATGAACGCCAGTATCCGTACGCCCGCAACCCGTGATGGCCACGCGTTCCTCATGCAGCAGCAGTGACAGGCAAGACTCCAAGGTTTCCTGCACAGTGGGCCGCCCCGGCTGTATCTGCCAGCCGAAGAATGTGGAGCCGTTGTATGCCAGGTGCAAAAAGTAACGCATCGTTTTTGAAAAAAAAGAAGGCTGCAAAAGTACAAATTTTAAGGATTTTTACTATTTTTGCCGCATCATTTTAAATTTATCGAATTATGAGAAAAAGTATCGTTTGTTGTATGTGCTTTGCTGTAATTGCTTTGTTCACAGCATGTAACAAAAATCAGGAGGGTGTTTTCAACCCTTCAAAGAAAATCCAGAAAATTTACTCGGTTGACAATAGCGGCGCGAAGGAACTGGTCGAAGTTTGGAATTGGGAGGGAAAAATCCTCTCCTCTATTGTCAATGTTGACGACGATTATACAAGTTCCTTTTCTTACGACAAGAAAAAACGTTTGGTGGCCATTGATACAAAAGACTCTCATTCCGAGTTTACCTACGATGGGAATTATCTCTTGAGAGTGGTGACCACGTCAAACGGAGAAGTGGCGGGTACCATCGACTTTGTGCATGAAAATGGCAAGATCAGTGAGATGAAAATGGATGTTTCCGGCCTTGACCTTGACCTGTTCAAAAAGAGCATAGCCAACCCGATGCGTTTCGTGCTCCCCGAGGCTATCCCGGCCTTGGAAAGTGTGGTGAAGGAATGTTCCAAGGGTGGTGCTAAAAACACGCTGGTTAACGTAAATTTGAAATGGAACGGTGACAATGTCAGCACCATGGTGATTTCGGCAAGTCTTCCTGTTTTGGGAACGGTTACGCTCACGACGGACCTTACCTACGATAGTAAAAACAACCCGATCTACGGTTCGTTTGCCTCCATTTCGAGTGCTGCCAGCGAGGTCTTTTTCTTGAACAAGAATAACCCCATGACGAAGAAGAGCACCGTGCAATCCACTTTGGTGAACAGGACGTTGGATTCGTCGGAATACAGCTACGAGTACGAGGGCAATTACCCGACCAAAGTGATCTGCAAGAGCGTGGATAGCGATGGTGACATTGATGTCGAAACCACTATCTACGAATATTAGTAGCTTGTTTTCCAGTCAGAATGCAACTTTCTGAGATTATACAGTATATGGAGCCTCGGGAGACCATTTTGGGTACTCCCGGGGCTTTTGTCACGGAGTTGTCCATCGACACCCGCAAGGTGACTGTGCCTGAACAGACGCTTTTCTTTGCCATTGAAACGGAGAATGACGACGGGCATCTGCATATCCCGTCCTTTTACCAGCGTGGAGCTCGCAACTTTGTGATTGCCAAAATGATGGATGGGTATTCCCAATGTAAGAATGCAAACTTTCTGCTTGTGGAAGACTCTGTGGCGGCCCTGCAGCGGCTGGCGCGGAAGCATCGCCAGCAATTCCACTATCCCGTCATCGGCATCACTGGCAGCAATGGCAAGACCATTGTCAAGGAGTGGCTCACCTCCATCCTCGAGGATAAATTCCGGGTGGTGAAGAGCCCCGACAGCTACAATTCCCGCTTTGGGGTGCCGCTTTCCGTCTGGAAAATGTCTGACCAGCATGATATTGCCGTTTTCGAGGCGGGCATCTCCTGTCCAAACGAGATGCGGGTGCTTGCGGATATTATCAACCCGACTATCGGCATTCTGACGAACATTGGCACGGCGCACGCCCAGTATTTTCCGAGCAACGAAAGCAAAATCATTGAGAAACTCAAACTGTTCCAAAATGCGGAAGTGCTCATTTATCACAATGACAATGAAGAACTTAACAGGGTTCTGAAAAGGCAGGAGTATGCTCATCTGAACAAGATTTCCTGGGGAGACTCCAATAGCACCTACCCCGTACAAATGCAGGCTGCTCCTTCGGGCGGAACGATTATTTCCCTCGATGGCTTCGACTACACCGTGCCCTTCATCGACAGTGCCTCGCTGGAAAATGTCACCCATGTGGTAGTCGCATTGCGGTATCTTGGTTTCGAACCCGAGGAAATTAACAGTCGGTTAGGAAGGCTCACGCACATCAGCATGCGACTTGAGATTCTGGAGGGAAGGAATCATTCGGTGATTGTGAACGACACATACAGCCTGGATATCAATTCGTTATCGGCGGCTCTCAATTTCCTTGACACGCAGAAGCAGATGTCGAAGAAGACGCTCATTATCTCCGATTTCGAGCAGGTGGGCCAATTGACGGAGGCGGATTTCCGACGATTGAACATGCAGTTGAAGCAGCATCAGATTTCTCGGTTGGTGGCCGTCGGTCGTAGTTTTGAAGGCTACAAGGGGGTCTTCGGTTTGGAAGAGCAACTTTTCTTTCATGATACCGCCGATTTGCTGGCGCATCTGCCCGAACTGCCTATTTCTTACGAGATTATTTTGGTGAAAGGGGCGAGAAATTTCCATTTCGAGCAGGTGGTCAGCGCGTTGCAGCACAAGACGCACCTCACTATCATGCAGGTGAATCTCCCCGCGCTGGTTGATAATCTCAATTACCATCGCAATCGCCTGCGTCCCGACACGAAGCTTGTGGCGATGGTGAAAGCCTCCTCCTACGGATTAGGCGACGTGGAGTTGGTGAATACGTTGGTAAGTCAGCGTGTGGATTATCTGGCGGTTGCCTATACGGACGAGGGCGTACGACTCCGCAAGCGCCGCATTGATACGCCGATTATTGTACTTGGAGCTGAGGCGCACAGCTTTGAGGTAATGGTGAACCATCGTCTGGAACCTGAAATATTCAACTTCTATTACCTCCAGCAGTTGGAGGAGGTTTTGGCGCGACATCCGGAGATTCCGCAGTTCAACATCCATATCAAGGTGGATACGGGAATGCACCGGTTGGGCTTTGATTTACAGGATCTTCCGCGCCTTATTGACATTGTGAAGCGCAATCCCAAACTGCGCATCGCCTCGGTGTTTTCCCATCTTGCGGCCGCCGAGGATCCCGCAGAGGATGCTTTCACCCGCCGGCAGATTGCCCTTTTCGGACGGATGACGGACGTGCTGTGCGCCGCATTCGACTACAAAATCCTGCGTCATCTGTTAAACAGTGCAGGTATCGTCCGTTTCCCGGAAGCTCAGTTCGACATGGTGCGTCTCGGCATCCAGCTCTACGGTTGCTCGGAGATTCCCGAGGTGAGCTCTGTGCTCCATAATGTGGTGACGCTCAAGACGGTCATAACACAAATCAAGAATATTCCTGCAGGGGAGACCATCGGTTACAACCGCACTTGGCGTTTGCGCCGCGACACGCAGGTGGCCATTATCCCCATCGGGTATGCCGACGGCTATCCGCGCGAACTCTGCAACGGCCGCGGTACAGTGCTCGTGCAGGGACAGAAAGTGCCAGTCATTGGCAAAATCTGCATGGACATGTGCATGCTTGACATTACAGGTCTACGCGTGCACGAAGGTGACGAGGTCATCGTCTATGGCGAAGGTAATACCGTGTCGGAGATGGCCGAAGCCGCCGGACTTATCAGCTACGAGCTCCTCACCCGCATTTCCCAGCGCGTTCCCCGCGTTTACGTCCAAGAATGATGTAAACTATTTCCTTAACGGCACAACGCAAACACCTCTTTTCCAACAAAATGCACGGTGTTCGGGATGTTCATCGTTTCTAAGCGGACGCATCCGAGAAATGCGCCATTCCCGATTTTCTCCAGTCCTTCCGGAAGATAGATTTTCCGGAGGTTCAGGCAAGCGGCAAAGGCATAGTCGCCGATGACTTTCAGTCCTTCTGGCAGGATGACGCTTTCGATGGCCGCGCCGAGAAATGCGCCTTGACCGATTGTCGTGACCGTGTCCGGCAGGATGACCGTTTTCAGCTGCGCCCCCATAAGACCACGCTCCACAATTTCTGTAATGTCGTTAGGGAAAGTGACGATTTCGCGGTCATCGTAATATTTAATGTAAGGGGATGTGAATTGTTTCATTGCCTTTTGTTTTAGTTGGCTGATTGTCAGTTGATTGTTTCCCTGGCTCTTGGGGGGATAGTACATACAAGAAAGTGGAGCCTACCATTCACGGTATCTTCAGTGTAGGGCTTGAACCTTCCCTGTATGCAAGATACGAATGAACGAGCCCCACCTGATTGTTGGCAATCACACAAAACAGGCAAGCTCTATTCACAGTATCCGTGCATACTAAAGTGAATGGTTCAAGTTCACACTGACGGATAAGCGAAAATGCGCTTTCTTTCAATAAAATGTTGCTCACCCTGCGGTGAAACAACGGTGCAAAAGTACAAAAATTCCGAAACGGACGAACATAAAAAAAGCGTGCCGTTTCCGACACGCTTTCATTATCTCGTAACAGTCAAAGGTCAAAGTCCAAGTTCACTTCGCCTGAATGTTTTTCCCGCAGTCGCGGACGATCATCCGGTACCACTCGTCGGGCCATTTCGGCTGGTCGGGGAACACCACCTGCGGTTTCTCCGTGCCGTTGGTCACGAACTTGCCGTTCTCCTCTTTCTTGACGTTGCCGTCGTGATACTTGACCAACAGGTACTCAAACAGATTGTTCCATTCCTTGCAAACCTCGTGGGCGGCCTTGATGGAGTATTTGTTAAGCTCCTTGCGGGCCGCCTCGGGATTCTGGACACACAATTCCTTCATCTTGCCGGACATTTCCTCGATTTCCTTCACAAAGGTGCCTTCCCATTTCGCCTGCTTCTCGTTCACATGCTTGATCATATCGTTGTAGCGGGTGTAGACGTAGTTGCTGACTTTCGTGAAGGTCCAGAATGCAGCGGTAGGGGAGTACTCGACCATGGAGCCGTTGCCTTCGGCGAATTCCTTCGGAATCTGGTTGATGCCGCAGAACATTGGCACGAAGCAGTTGGAGCCGGCATCGTCGACACCGAACCAGAAGATGCCGCCGAACATGTCGGGCAGCCAGTTGCGACATTGTGCAACGAACACGAAACCAGTCTGTTGCGTGGCGGTTGCGCGCTCATGGATGTAGTTCTGGCCATCCACGGACCAGGTCATCGGACGCCAGCGGTAGGGGCAGGCATACGGGCCTGCGCCGAGGTCTTTGCTCATGTCCATGGAGGTGCCCTCGTAGTGGTCGCGCATCATCTGCATCATAAACCGTGCGTCAATTTGGTTTTTGTTGGCGGGTTTAATCCACAGCGGCATGCGGTGTTTGAGATTGTCGCCACGCGCATAGTCCTCATATTGAGCAGCTTCAGCAGGGTTGACGTGATTGAAGAAGGCCCACACACGAGCGTCGCAGAAGCGGGCACCGTCGAAAGTGATGGGGTTGTAGGTGTCGCAGAAACTGAACTCCGCGTCAGGGGCAGCCTTCACATCCTTCGGATAGAGCCCTTTGAGGCGGGCAAAGGAGATGACATCGTAGGAATAGACGGTTTCCACTGTCGGCAAGAAGATTTTGTCGAGTTCCTTGTTGGTGATGGAGGTCTTGCCGTCGCGCAGCGGGAATGTGCTGATGCGTGCTTGGTTGGCGTGACCGGATACGTAGCCGTCGGGAATGCGGCGGGCCACCCACACGGCGCCGTTGCTCCAGCCCTTCACGACTTTGCCCTTCGCGTCGAGCATTTTCTCGCCCTTGCCGATCAATTCGAAAATCCAGGCTTCATTGGGGTCTACGATGGAGAACGATTCGCCCTCACTCGCATACCCGTAGGCGTCAAGGAGTTGCGAAATCACCATAATGGCCTCACGGGCATTTTTGGCTCGTTGCAGTGTGATGTAAATCAGGGAACCGTAGTCAATCATACCCTGTCCGTGCTCCAGCTCTTCAATGCCGCCGTAGGTGGTCTCGCCGATGGCCAGCTGGTGCTCGTTCATATTTCCGATAACAGAATAGGTGTGTGCCACCTGCGGAATCTGGCCGAGTTTCTTGCCCGTGTCCCACTCGATGACATCCATCATGGTGCCGGCGGGGTAGTCCGCTGCCGGACGGTAGTACAGTTCGCCGTACAGCTGGTGCGAGTCGGCGGCATACGTCACAAAACAGGAACCGTCCTTGCTGGCCCCCTTCGTGACAATGAAATTCGTGCAGGCCATCGCGCTTCCGAACGCGATCAGACAGCATAACAGTGTGAGTACAAAGTTCTTTCTCATAAGGGTTTTATTTACGTTATTGATATTCCAAAAAAGCGTGGCAAAGGTACAAAAAATTCGGTTGCTCGCGGCGCGACAATCACGGTTCGCTGCTCACCGCTCCACCTCCTTGGTTTCTCCCTCGGGACTGCGGAACACCCAGCGTTTCGTTGCTCCTTGTCGCACCAGCAAGATATAGGTACACATATCTGAGATAGGCACCCCATCAACACTGATCAGATAATCACCCGTACGAATGCCAAGTTTGTAGGCTTCGGTGCCTTTGCGCACAAGGGCTTTCAGTGCGCCATTGGAGTCGCCCTCTTCGGCAGGAACAAGCTTGAGGCCTCTTCCCCTGTTCGCCACGGTGATTTCCGGGTTGCCATCATGCGGCAGGAAGTAAAAACTCTTCTTCGGCGCGTCGATAATCAGCGAGACGTGCTCCAACAGGGCCGAACCGACAGCCCTGTTGTGCGTGGCGGTCGAGACCCACACCTCTTTGAGTACGATGTCGCCGATTTCAATCTCAGGGAAACAGAGTTCTCCACCTATAACCGTATCGTAGGAGGCACCGAAAAGACCGGCATAGGACATGATGGTTGTATCCACATTCACCGTCATCGAATCCAATTGCCGCTTGATGTCGGGATTGTCCTTCGCCCACAGGTCCAGCAAATCCTGCGGTAGACCGAACCAACCGCCGACAGCGCCCATATCGAAAAGCATTCTCGGGCGGGCAAACGGTATTTTTGTCCACAGGAAGGGTACGTTGCCATAAACTTTGTAGGGAACCTTGGCGTGACCTTTCTCCTCTTTGGCGAAAAACCCCTTGCGGGAGGTCATAATCAACAGACTGTCGCGGGTGTCGAATTTGAAGGAGATGCCCTTGGAGATGAGGTCGAAGCCGAAAGCGCCGTCGATGATGCCGCAGGTGTAATTTTCGAGTCCGTCATCCACCACCACCGGATAATTTTTGATGGTGAGATGTCCCATTTTAAGGGAGGGAATCATCATTATCGCCGTTTTTTTCGTTCTGTTTTGGGCGTCACGGGTGGTGATGCTGTCGCCCATCGGTTTCATCCACGGCTCTTCTTCTCCTATCCAGAACCCTGTTCCGGCACCCGTGTCGAACATCAGGTTCTTGGTTTCCCCCTCGATTTCCACGGGCACAATGATGGCCCCGTCCCACATCTTTATCTTGATGGTATCGACAAAATCCTGTTCGGAGATGCCGAAATAGCGGTCGCTCAACCGTTGTGCCGGTGCCTGCCAAAATGCCGCAAGCAGCAGCAAGACAGCCGTCGTAATGGCTTTTATCGGATTATTCATTCGCATCTTTCCGGTTTTAATCACCTTTTCGTGACAATTTGAGGCCGCAAAGATACACTTTTAGATAAACTATCGCCACTCCGCGAAGCACGAAAATCCGTACCACGTCTCTACAGCCGCCCGTCATACTCCCCAAACGACATCTATATCCGTAATTAAGGGATGAAAAGCACGAACGCCGTAAATGAAAAAAATGTATCTTTGCGGTCGAAAACCAATATGATGATGGATTATGAC
>Ga0310696_10003122_pt1 | contig 20948 bp, 31 predicted proteins | sample AusTroGonzalo_MG_4_FD_203885 | JGI IMG/M metagenome (GOLD analysis project Ga0310696, IMG submission 203885) | Bovine rumen microbial communities from tropical cattle in Woodstock, Queensland, Australia - Gonzalo_02 (v2) (version 2) | ecosystem: Host-associated > Mammals > Digestive system >... | reverse complement strand
ATTGGAGAAAATACATTAACGCAAATGCTTGGTGAAAGACAGTTATGTTCTCAATATAATAAACATAAATTACAGGCGTTTAAAGACCTGTTAAATGATACAGATGATAGATTAATCGTTTTTTATAATTTTACCGCAGAAAAAGACATTCTGGCTCGGCTAATTGACCGTCCGATGAGTTTGGTTAATGGAGAAAAACGAGATTTAGAAAATTATGAAAAATATGATAATTCTGTAACGTTTGTTCAGTATCAAGCAGGCGCAAAAGGATTAAATTTACAAAAAGCTAATAAAATAATATACTTTAGTTTGCCATTAAGTTGTGAAAATTTTATGCAGTCGCAAAAAAGGGTGCATAGAATCGGGCAAGAAAAACCTTGTTTTTACTATATACTTGAAACAGAGAATAGTATAGACGGTAAGATTTTAGAAGCATTGAATAAACAAGAGGATTATACAAATAGGTTGTTTGAGGAACAAGATGGGTCAAGCAGAAAATAATATAACAAAACGGATAAAAGATTTTTTGAAATCAAAGGATATTTGGCACGTAAAATATTTTGCAAACGCTTTTACTGCTGTAGGTGTTCCAGATATATTAGCTTGTGTAAGAGGTCGATTTGTTGGTATTGAGATTAAAACGGAAGTTGGTAAATTGTCTAAAATGCAAGAATATCAAGGAGAAAAAATATGCCAATCTGGTGGATATTGGTTTTGTGTAAGACCTAGTACATTTGAAGATTTTAAATATGCTATTGAAATGTTATTGGAGGAAAAATGAAAGAAGGATTAACTGAAGTAAAAGTATTTTATGATTATTCAATAAAAGAGGATAATAATAAAGAAACAAAAATAATAGAAACTACAAAATATTCAAATATGGCAAATGCTTATATGCAAGAAATTCAAGCAAAGAAAGATGATGCTTTTTTAACTACTTGGTTTAATGGATTAAATGAAAAAGATTTGTTACATATACATACACTTTTAGAAACAATTATGTATGAAAGGGGAATAAATGTCAGGTAAAAAAACAGGATTATTTTTATCACCTATTAGTGAACCAATAGTAAATCAAGTTATGGAAAATTATGGATATAAGGCAATGTCTAATGCTATTAATTTTATAATTCAAGAATATGATAGATTAACTAAAGAAGATAAAAAAGAAGTTGTTGAACCTAAAGAAGAAATAGAAGAACCGAAAACAGATTTTTCAAGTTGGTTTGTTGCAGAGGATAAATAATGGCAGAAGAACAAAAATCTACTTTGAATGAGAAACAAAGAAACTTATTAGATAGAGTTAAAAATAAGGCTCATTTGATAGGGCATTTGGTGGGGTTTAATAAACTAAATGAACTTCATTCTGAATGGATAAGTAAATTTTGGAAAAAAAGGCGTACCACTTATGTATTGAAAGCACATCGGGGTTCTTATAAATCAACAGCTATAACGCTTTTTATTGCATTAATTGTTATATTTAGACCGCAAGAAACTGTAATATTTTTGCGTAAAACGGATAATGACGTAAAAGAAATTATTAGTAATGTAAGTAAGATTTTAAAAACCGATGCTTTCCAAGCATTTTCTCAAATAATGTATGGGCATGGATATAGATTAACAAAAGATACAGCATTTGAAGTAAGCACAACATTAAAAACAGGTTTAGGTGGTGGTTCGCAAGTATTGGGGATAGGTATTAAAGGTTCTCTAACTGGTAAACACGCTGATTGGATAATAGTTGATGATATTGCAAACCGAAAAGATAAAGATAGTTGTGCAGAACGTGAATTTACAAAAGCAGTATGGCAAGAATTACAGAACGTAAAAAATCCTGAAGGTCGGTCAATAGCTATTGGTACGGTATGGCATCCTGATGATGTATTTTCTTTAATGCCAAAAGCAGACATTTATACTTGTTATGAAACAGGATTACTTACTAACGACCAGATAGAAGAAATTAGGCATACAATGACACCTTCATTATTTGCTGCAAACTATGAACTTAAATTTATAGCTGATGAAGATGCGATATTTACTGATTATAGGACTTTATATGATAAAGATTTAGAAAATGGTTTAACAGGTGAAGAATTAATAAAAGATGGTATATGTCATTTAGATGCTGGATATTTTGGTGCTGATACAACAGCATTTACTATATTGAAAAAGTTGCCTGATGGAAGATATTTAGTATTTGGTAAAATGTGGACACGTCATGTTCAGGCGTGTATGAGTGATATATTGAAACTTAAAGAAAAATATAGGGCAGGTAGTTTATATCTTGAAACTAACTCTGATAAGGGGTATCTAGCAAAAGAATTTCGTGAACAAGGGGTAAGGTGTATGACTTATCACGAAAAAAGAAATAAATTTGAGAAGATAACAAGTGTATTATTGCCTATATGGAATAAAGTTTATTTTATAGAATCAACAGATGATAATTATATAAATCAGATTATGGATTACAATGAGAATGCAGACCATGATGATTGTCCTGATAGTTTAGCTTCTATTGTTTATCGGTCAGAGGGATTTAAAGGTAAAGCTATTGAGGGATTAAAGATTTAGGTTATAATAAAAGTATGAAAAAATATATAATTTCAAACGAAACAGAAATAACGGAGAGTAATGTTCAAAATTGGTTGGATAAATTTACACAAACTATACAGCCAAGATTATTATATTTAGATAGTTTTTATCAAGGTGAAGATGATATTATGAAATATCCTTTTGAGAAAAGGGATATTAATAGTCAAATTCATGTAAATCTTGCATATATGACAGTACAAAATATTGTTTCATATTGTTTTGGTAAAGAACCAACACAGGATTATGGTAAAAATTTTAAATATGGTAAATATATTGATGAGTTGAAATTTAAAAATAATGAAATATTAGAAGATAAAGCATTAGAAAGTGATTGCTCTAGATTAGGTTTGGCTTATGAATTTATCGGAGTAAGAGAATTTAAAGGTAAGAAAGAACCTTTTTATAAACGTATAGACCCATTTACTACATTTTTAGTAGTTGATGATAGTATATTAGAAAATGAAATTTGTTATATTACTTATTCTATTGTTAAACCTAAAGATGGTGCGGAATATAAAAAAGGTTATATTTATACAATAGGAAAAATTACTGAATTTAATACAAGAAATGGTGCTGTTAAATTGGGCGAAACAGAAGTAAATATAGCATACCCTGATGATTTTCCTATTGTTATGTACAAAAATAATGATAATAATTTTGGTGATTACGAACCTGCTTGTGAAATTTTAAGTGCTTATAGCAAAACATATTCTTTAGGTATAGATGATTTTAGTGGTATTGCTAATGCTATACTTGCTTTCTTTAATGTTGATTTGCCAGAAGAAGAAAGAGAAAAACTTAATCGCACAAGAGTTGTATCGCTTATGGGCGAAAATTCTGATGCTAAATATATTTATAAACAACTTGATAGTTCTTCATTTAAGGCATTGCAAGAAGCATTAAGAGGCGAATATTATGCTATAACTAATGTTCCTGATTTTACGGATTTGGCTAGTTATAACAAATCAGGTAGTGCGATAGCTTTTAAAATGCTTGGTATCGAAAATATACGTCTTAATAAAACAGCTTATTTTGAGCAAGGTATGAGAAAAAGATGGAATGTTATTGCTTCTTATGTTGGTAAACAATTTGAAATAGGTAAAGATGATATGGAATATCATTTTTATAATAACTTGCCGAATAATGTAACTGCTGATTTAGAATATGCTGATTTAGTTGACAGAGGCATGATGTCTAAAGAAACGGCATTTAAACGAATGGAAACGATAACTGATGTTGAGGGTGAATTAGCAAGAATAGAAGCTGAACAAAGACAAAAAGTTATTGATACTATAAAAGATATAGCTAATATTAATACTCCTGAAAACCCTAACCCTGCTTACGAATTTACAATGTAGTTGACAAATAATTATATGTCTAGTATAATTGTTTTGAAAGTGAGGTAAGGAAGATGAAAGTATATTGTGTATTTCAAGGTTGTTATTCGGATAGAGATTGTATAGCGGTTTTTGATAATAAAGAACAGGCAGAACAATATTCAAATGCTTTAAATGATATTGACTATTCTGATGTTGAGGAATTTGAATTAAATCAAATTACAAGACCTATAACAAAGAAAAAGGTTCGATGTTGGCATGCGTTGATATGGATAAAAGATATTGTTATATGTTTCGCAGGTATTCAAAATTATAGCCATAAAAAAGGTGATTTAGAAGAAAGCGAAGGGTTTGAAATAGTTGATATTTCTCATAATAAACGAAATAAAATTGAAAAAGATATTTATTATATTCGTGTAATTTCTTATGTAAGTAAAGAACATGCTAAAAAAGTGGCAATAGAACAATATCAGATATATACGCAACAGCAATTTGAGGACGGTGAACTATGATGCTCTTGATACTGCACGAAAATCCATACGAAGCAGCGATTAGAGTGTCAAAAAAATATAAGCATAAGCAACTTTTGGAACTTATGCAGATGATAAGTTGTATTGTTGATTTTGGCTATAAACAAATTCCACAGGGTAAAAAAATAAAAGAATGGATAGTAAAAAATATTGATTGGACTTATGTTTATGCTAAAACCTTATTTCAAGACAAAAATTTGAACCTAAAGGAAGAAACAAAAATTAAATATAAATGTTTGTTAGATTTGTTGTTATTAAGAGGTAACGGTAGTTTTATCGTGCCTAATGCTACCACCGCCATCTTTCGCTACAAGAAGGGGTATGCGTGTAGATATGAAAGCAATAGTGAGTTACCTATTGATGTTGCAGTAGAAGAATATAAGAAGTATTTAGATTGGAAGTTTAAGAAAGATGAGGTGTAGGAATGAGTGAAATAGAAAAGTTATATGAATTAGCAGAGGTTGAAAAGAAAAGAATGTGCGAATGGACTTGTAAAGGAAGTGAACATTGTAGCACAAATTGTGAACATTATGAAAGTACAAAAGAATATTACCCGCCATTCACCGCAGAAAAACAGTTGGAGTTGATTAAGTTATTGTCAGAAAGAGAGATTTATATAAACCACGCAGAGGGAAAATATTTTATATTTACAATGAATATTGGTGGTAGCGAATGCAGTAAAGATTTTGACACATCTTTAGCTAAGTATATAAATCTTATTTGGCAAGACCTAACAGAAGAAGAAAGAAACAGTATAAAGGAGATATTGCAAGGATAGAGGTGTAGGAATGTTTGTAAAATTATTGAATAAACAAAATTTACCAGTTATATTAAATATTAATCATATATGTTTAATGAAAACTATACCATTAAAAGGTGAAACTAATAGTGTTGATAAGATTAAAATACAAAAAATAATAGAGGCAGATTATGAAATTAGACTTCAAGATGGTTCATGTGTGGTGGTAGAAACCGACCAATATCAACAACTTTGTGATGTATTGGCTAAAAGTTATAATTAAGTTATGGCAAAGATTAAAGATATATATGCTGATATAAAAGATTATGTGGATGATGACACCGATATAACAGAAGATTATATGAGGCGAATTAATTTACATTTTTATGCTTATATAAAAGACCCAACAGATAAAAAAGAAGAAACATTTAAACGGTTGAGAGATGCGTTAATAATTATGTGGCTTGCTGATTTATTTAAAAGAGCGACAAAACAGGCTTTAAAACAAGTCGCTATTGGTATGAAATTTGGAAAACAAGCATTAAATCAGGCAAATATAAAAAAGATTATTAATAAAGCACTTACGAGTGATAAGATTAAACAAATGGTACAATCTCATATTGATAAAGCTATAACTGAAATGAGTTATGTATCTAATGGAATAAAAGTTAATTCTGATAGAGCAATAAGTAGTATTAAAAGTAATTTGGATAAAACAAAAAAAACTATTAGCACAGAATTAATGGCAGTATATAGTGATTATGGAATTACTTATTATGAAGATAGATTAGGTCGTAGGCAAAATTTAACTTATTATGTAAATCGTAAAGTTGAAAACTTATTGATAAATGCTTTTAGAGATAGTTATATCGCTGAATTAGTTAGAAATGGAGTAGAATATGCTATTGTAAAAAGATTACCAACTACTGCTATGGAATGTGATGCTTGTATTCCTTATGATAATCAGATTTTAGCTTTTTATGATAATGATTTAGGTTATGAAACAGTAGCAGAATCAAGAGCAAATGGATTATTCCATTTTACGTGTTATCATTATTTAGAACCTATAAACATGCCAGAAGAAAAAAGTGAAGGCATAAAGCATAGTGAATTAAATGATAAAGTAAGAAAGCGTAATAAAGAACAAAATATTCAATTTGGCTTATTAAGTTAATTATTAGTGAGAGATATTAGGGATGGTAAGACAGCTATATGCTGTCTTTTTTTATGCCCGATTAAAAATATGTTATAGATAAAAATATGAGGGTTATCCCATCAGTTAATCGGGGTATGTATGTATAATCCACAGTTAAAGGAGAATTTTTTATGGCAGACGAACCGAACATTGAAACTCAAAATCAAGATTTAGGTAATCAAGACACACCTAATGATGAACCAAAAACTTTTACTCAAGAAGAATTGAACAATTTGTTGAAAGAAGCTGAAGCTAAAGGTTATGGAAAAGGTAAATTTGATACTAACAAATCTTGGGAAAAGACCGTAAAAGAGCGTGAAGAACTTGCCAAAAAAGAAGCTGAAAAACAAGCTCAATTTGCAAAAATGTCTGAATTAGAAAAAGCGCAAACAGAGGCTAAAGAGAGCAAGGAGAAACTTCAAGCATTAGAAGATAAAATCGCTCTAAATGAACAAAGGGATGAAACCAGAAAACTTATGAAGGATAAAGGTTTACCCGATGTATTTTTAGATAGTGTATTAGTTTTTAAAGATGCTGAAGCTACATTAGCGAAAATCGGTGAGGTGAAAGAGTTATTTGATGCTGAAGTCCAAAAAGCCGTAGAAGCAAGAGTAACGACCCATGTTCCTAAACAAAATACTGCATCTAATGATGGCGGATTAAGTGAACAAGCGGCACGTAAAGCGTTAGGTTTAAGTATAAAATAATAAAAAGGAGAATTTAACAAATGGCAAACAGTATTGAATTAGTTACAAAATATTTACCTCTATTGGACGAGGTTTATAAAGTAAATGCTAAATCAGCTATTTTAGAAGCACCTTCTGCTTTAGTACAACAAACAGCAGATGCAAAAGTTATTAAAATTAACAAATTGACTATGGATGGTCTTGGTGATTATTCAAGAGCAGATGGATATCCTAAAGGTTCTATTATATCAAGTTGGGAAACTCATGAATTTTCAAATGACAGAGGTCGTAAATTCAATCTTGATAAAATGGATAACCTTGAAAACTTAGGTATGGTTTTCTTGAATATGGCTGGTGAATTTATGAGAACCAAAGTTATTCCTGAAAAAGATGCTTATACATTTGCTAGAATAGCAGGTACAAGTGGTATTTCTGGAACAACTGGCAACTTGTCAAATTCAACAACTAAAGCAGCTATTGAAAACGCTATCGTAAATTTAGGCGAAGCTGAAGTTGACGAAGAAAACTTAGTTCTTTTTATTACACCAACTGTTAAAGGTTACTTGGAACATGAACTTACAAGAAGTTTCCCTGTAGGACAAACTGCTTATGGACAAAAAGTTGAATACTTCAACGAAATTCCGATGATTACTGTTCCACAAACTCGTTTCTATAATGGTGTTGACCTTCTTGATGGTACTACATCAGGTGAAACTGCTGGTGGTTATAGAAAACACGTTTCAACTGGTGCTTCAGGTGATGCAAATGCTAAGAATTTGAACTTCATTCTTATGGATAAAGCGGCAGCAATTTCTATCGCTAAAAACAATGTAGCTCAAATATTTGCACCTGAAGTAAACCAATTCTATGATGGTTGGACATTTAACTATCGTTTCTACTATGATGTATTTGTACTAGAAAATAAAAAATCTGGTATTTACGCTCACGTTGCTAACTCATAGTTTATATAAAACTAAGGGCATACTTGTAAAGGTATGCCCTTTTCTAACAAATTAAGGAGAAAATCATGAAAATCCGTAAAGATGGAATTTACAAAACAATAGATGCAAAAGATTTTGGTATTTATCAAGCTATGGGTTTTGAAAAAGTTGTTGAAAAAGCTATTAAAGTTGTTAAACCTGAACCCGAACCTATTGTAGAAGAAGTAAAGGTTGAAGAAGAAAAAGTTGATGAATTACCAAAATCAAAGAAAAAGAAAAAATAATTGATTTATTTTTTAATAAGTAGTTGAAGGTGGTAACTATTGCCACCTTTCATCATTTAAGGAGTAATATGAAAATATTTAAAAATGGAATATGTAAATCTATAGATAGTAAGGATTGGGGATATTATTCTGAAAGAGGTTGGAAGAAATCAGGATGTAGTGAACCACAGCCATCACAAGAAGGTTTATATATTATTGATGACTATACAATAGGTCGATTGGACAATATTCAACTTGCCACTCTTTAGATACTTCTGGATTACATTGATAAAGTTTTACCCATTTTTTATATTGATATAAATATTCTTTTGCTTGTTTAGCACAAGTTGTAGGTACATCAAGAATATTTGTAACTCCATGCCAATGAGTAAATGGTTTATTATCTTCTTTTAAATCAACCCCAATAAAATAAATGTTTTTATATCCTTTAAGATAAGCATAATTTAGTGCTGTGGAACAAGTATATAAGCAAAACCCCAAACATTTTTCATCTAAGCTATGGCTTATATAATCAAATTTCCATTTCCATCCTGTAGTTTCGTGAATGAACTCTGTTTTAGGTGCAATAAAGACAGGATTAAGCCCTTTGTTTAGTGTTTCTTGGACTTCTTTTTGTGTATGGACAGCCCTAAAATCTGTATCATGAGCAATCAGATAATGAACTGGAATATTAAGTGGTGGTCTATTGATAGCCATAATGTTAAAGCGATTAAGGTTTATACGTTGCAAATCTATTGTATTAATGAATGGCGAACCACCAAATATAATAAGGTCTTTCATAATATAATTATAAAATGAATATAGTGTATTGCCATGATAATAAATTAAATCATTTATTAAAACGAAGCAAAGCTAGTTTTTTAAAATACAATCCTAATGTTAAATTTTATGAGATAACAAAAGATGAGTTTGGGTTATTAAATGAATTTACAAGTGAGTTATGTGGTTTTCAACATGTTAGTATGGCTTGCTTTTTAAGGCTTTTAATCCCTATTTTATTCCCACATTTAGAACGTGCATTATATGTTGATGTTGATACTTTATGTTTAGGTGATATATCTGAATTTTATAATGCTGATTTTGAGAATAATTATTTAATGGCAGTAAGAGGTATAAAATTTTCAGATATTCAAGCAAGTCAATTAGGAATACCATATTATATTAATTCAGGTGTATTAATGTTTAATATTCCATTAATGAATAAGGATAATTATTTTCAACAAATAAAGGATAATTGGCGTGATAGTTTGGGTAAACAAGAACCCTATTCAGCCGATGAAACAATTATAAATTGGTGTTTCCACAAGCAAATAAAATTAGTTAATGAAAAGTGGAATTATTGTTATAACAGAGAGTATGGAAATAGGACGGTTATTAAGCCTAAAATATTACATTTTGTCGGCTGTGATAAGTCGGCTATGTTAAAATATAACTATGAATAAAACTGTTAATATTAATGGAATAGAATATAATACTTATGCTTGCTTGTGTGAAGCAGATGAATATAATAATGCTATTTTAAAGAGTAATTGGCAAACATTTGAAGAAAACGACCAAGCTAAATTACTTGTAATGGCAACAAGGAAAATTGATAGTTATAGTTATGCAGGGCAAAAAGTTGATGAAAACCAACCATTAAAATTTCCTAGAATAATGAGTAATGGTAAAGTTAGCGATGATGATGTTTTAACTAATTTATGTTTGCAAATTGCAACTTATTATTGTGATAATGGTTCAGGCAATAGTGCTTCAAGTGATTTTATTAATAGTGTAGAAAATTATCAAATTGGCGATTTACATGTTAAATTTAAGGATGATGCCACTCTTGATTTGAATGGCTTAGATGATTTACTTGAAAAAGCACTTGCTGACTGGATGACTAATCAAGGAATGCAAATATGGCTATAACTATTATTGAACAATTATTAAATTGTCCTTTAACTCCTAAAGAATTAATTACAGTAACAAGGACTGAAACTTATACTAAAAAAAATGGTGCAGAAGGCACACGAAAAATAAAAGTTGGCGATTTTAATGTATTTGTAAGTCCACCAGATACATTGAATAAAAATGATGGTGCAATCCTCGAACAACTTATGGCTGGGAATAAAACTCGTAAAGTATATATGGTTTATGGCTTAATGGAAGGCATAAAAGATGGTGATACAATTTATAGAGGTCAAACTGATAAATCTTATTATGAAGTAAAAATTGTAGGCTATCATGGAGAGTCATTTAATTTGCCAGAAATTAGACATCATAAAGTTTATATTGTTTATAAGGATAATCAAAAAGGATGACTACATTATTAGAAATAAAACCATATATAAAAGATTTTATTGAGGATAATCTTTCCTCTGCTTTTGCTAATAAGGTTTATTGGATAGGTGAGAGGAAAAATATTCCTCAATATCCATATTGTATGTTGTCTGTTATTGCTGAAAATAAAGATAAAAGAACTTCACATCATAATGGCGATTTAGTTGAGATTATTGAAAGTGGACAAAGCAATGTTAAGGTTTTAAGAGAAAATATAACTACTAGATATAAAACTTGTACTATTACAATATGTATTTATAATGCTTGGGTAGAAAATACTTATGATACTGGTGATATGGATGAAGAAAAAGAATTTGCTTATGAGCAAATAGATTTATTAGAAGGTTTATTTGAAAATTATCCTATTAATGATAAGTTTAGTATTCAAAATATTAGTTCTATAAGACCATTACATCAAATTGTTGATGGCGGTTATATGTATCGTTATGAATTTGATTTAACAATCGGATATAATGAGGCTCATATTACGGAAAAAGATTATGGGCATGGTATTAAAGCAAAATTTACTGATGGATATACAGATACAGATACAGATTTTGAAGTAACGATAGATAATAATGATAATATAATAGTAGAAACAACATAAAGGAGATTTCGCAAATGATTTCATTAGACAAATTAGTAGAAGTTGGATTTACGCTTACACAAGCGACTAACATCTCAATCTTTTTTAGAAACGTAGGATATTTAACAACAGATTCAAGTTGTGTAAAAAGTGGTGTATCAATTCCTACCAATAAAATATTGGTTATTGATAGCACAGATGCCCTTAATGCAACACTTAAATCTGATAGCCAAGAATATATGGATATTGCAACAATTTTAGCTCAAAAAGGTAATATGAACCCAAATAAAGGCAGAGTAAATGCTGTTATCCTTTATTTAGCTACATTGTCAAGTGGTGAAACTTGGGGTGATTTAGTAACTGAATTTGTTGCGGTTAATGGTAACTGGTCGCAATTAGTTATTAACACTGGTGTTGATGCTAATATTCAAGCAGCAGCAGCAAGTGCATTAACAAATAATAGATTATTAGTTGCTCAAACTGCAAGTTCTGATATTGCTAATGCTGTATCAGGTAATATAGCAATCCAATTAAAAGCATTAAATAACGCTAATACAATGCTTACTTATCATACAACAGCTAATGAAAATTTAGCCGCAGGTTTAGTAGGTATTATGGCTAACCCAAATTTAGGTGCTGTAGGTTCTTTATATTCAACAGTAACAAGTGTAACTCCTGAAGATTACACCGCTACAGTAAATACAAACCTTGATAATCAAAATGTAACTTATTATTCAAATGTTAATGCTATTAATGGTGGTTCTGTTACTCAATATGCTTCACCTGTAGTAATGGGTGCATATATGATTAATGGTGAAGATGCAAAAAGAAGATATATTAGATTTTGTATTGATTTGTTAATGAAAGCACGTTGCATTGACTTTTTGAAGAAAAAATTGACTTATGAAGATGTATCTGCTGATATATTACTTTCAATGTTAAAATCAATTCTTAAAGGATGTCAAACAAATGGTTTGATTAAACAAAATAGTATTGTTACAAGTGGTGATAATACTTATGAAACATTAGGATATGAAATCAGAACAATTTATCCGTCTGAATTAAGAGAAGTAGATGAAACACTTTATAATGCTCAAACATATAAGGTTGTTGGTTATTACAGAGATGCTTTGACAGGTCGTAAGGTTAAAATTGAATTGTTTATTGACCCAACTGATGCTGAAAAGAATACATTAGGATTTTAATATAAGGAGAAATAAATAATGTCAAAATATGATGCAAAATTAGAAACGTTAATTATTAATGGCGTAAATGTTACTCATTTTGGTGATACGGTTTGTGAAGTATCTTTTACGGGTGATTGGACAGAAACAAGAGCTGGTCGTAAAGGTGATTGTGTAACAGATGCTAAATATGATAATTTGTTGCAAATTAGAACAACAATATTACCAACTAGCACACAACTTGCACAATGGGATGTATGGGCAAAATCTCGTAATCCTCAAAAAATCCAATATTCCAATCCGAATACTGGGGAATATTACGTATCAAATAATGCTTATATTCAAAACACAGGTTCTCGTAATGGTAATGCTGATAGAGAATTTACTATTACTTGCGAAGAATTTAGTTCATAAGACAAAAACCTCTTATATATTCTATATAGGTTATGGGTAAGGGATTTCCTTTACCCTTTGTCTTATGTGATAAAATGTTGTTGTAGAATATAAAGAGGAGTTTTGTCATGACTAAAGAATTTGTTGTTAAGTATGGAAAAGATACTTATACTAGAAATGCGTTGACAGGAGCAGATTTACAATATTTAGGGTTAAGATTAATGCCTAAAGTATTGGGTTTAGGTTCTGTTATTGGATGTGTTGTAGGAAATAAATTTGTACAAGGTGAGAATTTATATTCTTATTTTCAATGCATAAAAGATGTTTTTGATGCAGAAGATTGGAAATGGCTTGTTGATAAAATACTTTATGATGAAGAAAATCCATTAAAAGTAGGTGAAAGATATTTAACTTCAGAAGAAGAAGTTAATGAACATTTTGCAGGTGATTTTATAAAATTGTATATTGTTACTTTGCAATTAGCTTATAAAAATTTGGGGGAGTTCAGTATGCTAACCGAGAATTTGAACGGATTAGCAAGAAATATAGCAGATTATTTAAAAGAATTAATGGAAATACACTTGACCGATTTGGAACAATCTTTGACCTCTTACGCAATCAACAAACAACAAAAAGCAAAGACTACAAAGAAGCCAAGCAAATAATAGTTAATTTTGTAATATTTTTTAATCAATGTCAAATGGCTGTAAAATTTGAAGATGTTAATAAAATGGACACAGATATTCTAATAATGACTTATGAAGCTCTTTTAGAGCAGAAATATCAAGAATTGTTGGAGTATGATAAAATCAATGCTAAAATATAGATATGGCTAATGATAATCAAAAAGTTTTAAATTATATGAATAATATAGAGAAGTATTTTCGTAATTTCAAGTCATATAAGGCTACAGCAGGTATGTTAGATGATGCTAGTGAAGAAAATAAGAAAAAAGCCTTGTGGAATGAGTACGGTACTCATAATATTGCTAAAACAAATCTTTTGATTACTGAAGATGGATTAAAACCTATTGGTAATTTTGTATCTTATGAAGATTTAATGGAAGATAATGTAATAGAGGAAGGTTCTGACCTTAGTATTCCTGCTAGACCTTTTATAAGACAAAATTTATATCCTGAAAATTGTAATAAATTAGCTAAAGCATTAGAAATGAAATTAGAACAACAATTAAAATTTGGTTCAATGGTTAAACCAGATAATGCTACAAAAGAAACATTAAAGTTTTTAGGAGAAAGTGTTGTGGTTTTACAACGCCAAAAAGCAAGTACAGGTGGTTTTGATATTTCTTCTAATAATACAGGTAAAGACCAAGAACATAATACAGAATTAACACAAAGATTAAAAGGTTATGATAAGCCATTATTTGAAACAGGTAGCATGATACGTGCCTTAAATTCTAAGGTAGAAAGACGAGGCATATAATGGCAGAACCAAGAATAGCAATAGATATTTTAGTAAATTGTCAATCGGCTACAAGTCAATTAAAGAATTTTAATAAAGAATTAAATAAAACTGTTGAAGGTGGTAAAAAGGCATCAAATTGGCTATCTAAAGGATTAACCCGTTTCATAGGTGCTTTTGTCGGTTTTCAAACTATAAAAGGTCTTGTAAATACAGGTTCTCGTATTCAACTTGTTCAGAAATCTATAGAAGGTTTAACAAAATCCACACAGGATTGGAATTATATTCAACAACAAGCATTTAAAACAGGTACAGAAATTGAAGTTGTTGCTAAGGGGTATCGTAATTTTTATTCTTCAGCAAAAATGGCAGGTTTTGGTAGAGGCACAATACAAACGATGTATGGAGATATTTTATTATCTACAAGAGCAATCGGTGCAAGTACGCAACAAACAGAAGGAGCTTTATTGGCTTTAGAACAAATGATTTCTAAAGGTACAGTATCTATGGAAGAATTGCGTAGACAATTAGGGAACGCAATCCCAGGTGCTTTTGAAATTGGTGCTAAGGCAATGAATATGACGACTAAAGAGTTTAATGAGTTTGTTAAAACAGGCAAATTGGCTTCTACTGTATTTGTTCCTAGATTTATTAAAACATTAAAAGAGGCTTATGCGGATGGATTTAAAGAAATTGAGCAAACTGTAAGTGTTGCTCAAATAAGATTGAGTAATTCATGGAAATTATTACAAGCAGATATAATGAGTGGAGAAACTGGAAAATCTTTTGCATCTGCTTTAAATACGTTAAGGGAAACACTAGATAGTCCTGAATTTAGACAATTTATTGTTTATGTAGGACAATTAGCAATGATTTTAGTTAATCTTTTTAATTTTCTTATAAAAAATATGAGATTAGTTTTAATTTTATTGGGTGTAGGTGGTTTTTATGGATGGTTAGCTAAAACTCATTCTATATTTAAATTATTTACTATGAATATAGGTAAAGCTTTAATAGTTATAAGAAGATTTGGGGGTGTTGGCAAATTTGCTTTTGCAGGTTTAACAGCAGGAGCCAAAGCATTTATGGCAACATTATTTAGAGTTTTAATCCCATTATTATTAATTGAAGATGTTATTTTAGGATTAGGACAAAGATTTTTGGGATGGAATGTAAAATCTTTAACAGGTGATTTATTGGTTGCTCAAAAAGAACTTTCTGATACAAAAAAAGCAACTGTAGTTGATAGTCTTAATTTACCTGAAAATGTAAAAAAAGACCCTAAATTTAAAAAGTATAGAGATATAATAAATTCTGGTGGAACATTAAGTCCAGAAACTTGGCAACAATTAAATATGGGAGTTTTGCCAATGCAAATATCAGCTCCATCATCCCCAAATTTGGAAAAAACAGATAATACAACACAAAATATTTCTATGGGAGATATTAATATAAATATAGATGGGGCAAATGATACTATAGCTGTTGGAAATGCAGTTAAAGAAATACTATTAGGCTTATTTAAAGGAGAGAATTTGATGTTGAATACAGAAAGTGCGGTAGTATAATGAGTAATACACTTAATGCTTTTGCTAAATTTGATTTTGTCAATATTTCAACATACGGTGCAATATTAATTCCTCTTGAAAAAGTAAAAGAAGAAGAAGAAGCAACTGCAAAAGAAAAAAATAATTTAAAAGGGAAATTAACCTCTGCTTTTAAACAAGCAGGACAAAATATAAAAAATCAATTTTCTAATGTTACTCAAGAATTAAAAGAGGCTACTAATTCATTATTAAGTGGCGATGTTAGCAAAATGACACCAATAATGTCAAAATTTAGTGGTATAGCTGTAGCACAAGCTATTATAGATGGTAAAGTAACATCTAAGGAAGCACTAGATTATTTATTTATGGGTTTTGCACCTGCTTTGGGCGTGCAAGGTTCATTAATGGGATACAGTGGACTTAATCAATTAAAAGATGCTCTAGCTAATGGTACAATTAATGTTGGTGCTTTTGTAAGCGGATTGGCAAGAACTGTAAAAGGTGCGAATGATTTAAAAAATCAATTATTAAATAAAGAAACAAAAAGTAATTATCAAATTATTGAAATAGATTTAACTATTTCTCATAGCGAAAATTATCAATCTGAAACACCAGATAGACGTGTTCAAAGTGGACAATCATTAAATGAATATATACATAATATGCCTATTACTTTTGATGTTCAATGTGCGTTACAAGATGGTAAACGATATTCTGCTAGTGAATTTAAAAGAATAATTCAAGAAATTAGAAGAACAAAAAAAACAGTATCTTTGATTTTAGGAGATGAAAAATATGATAATCTTGTTTTAACAGGTTTTGTTCCAAATAATGATTGTACTAGAAGTGGTATGGATTATACTTTGTCATTTAAAAAAATTACTTGGAGTGAAATTGAAAAAAATGCAGAAGTTACTATTCAAAAAATACCAATTCAAAAATCAGACACAACATTAACTACTGGTTCATTAGGTTCTTCTGATGCTAGTATGCCTACACTTGCAGATGTTGCTAATGAAAGTGGATTGACAGATTTCGCAAATCAAAAAAAAGAAAAATATGAAAGTTCATTAAGTGTATTAGCACATTCATTACGGGGAAATAAAAAATGATTAATTCTATTCAATTTAAAAGTTTTAATGAAAATTATAAATATATAAAGTTTTTTGTTGAAATAAAGGAAAATACTTATATATTTATTGTAAGATGGAGTAATTATTGCGATTGCGCTTTCTTGTCTATTACTGATTATGAAGATAATTCTATTATTTCAGGTGTTGCTTTAGTTAATGGATTAAAAATTAGAACAAAAAAATTACCTTATATTCTCTATTTTTTACAAAAAAATGGAGAAACTTATGAAGCAACATTGAATAATTTTGCAGAAGAATTTTTAATTATTTATGATGATGGAGAATAATAATGGAAAAAAATCCTTTATTAGATTTTAGATTAAAATTGGAAATAGATACAAAAATAGAAGGAAATAAAGATATTATTATTGCTGATGAGTATGGAATTGAAAATAGAGGATTAGATATAGATTTTGACATAGTTAAATCGTATGAAACAAGACCACAAACGAGTAAAATAAAAATTTATAATTTAAGTAAAGATACTTATAATCATATATATAAACAAGCAAATGCTTTTAGATTATCTTGTGCTAGAGGTAGATTAGAGGATTATGTTCCATTTTATACAGGTTATCCAATAAAGGCTACGCAAATATCTAAACAAACAATATTAACTTCTAATGAAGGATTCATGGCGCAAGATGCTAATGCTGGTAGAGCTGGGCAAAATGATTTGGAAACAGAGATAACATTAATGAATTATGGCTTTGCACAATTATTCAAATCTTATCAATCAGGTGTTTCTACTGAATTAATAATTAATGATTGTATTGAAGCATTTGGATTACCAAAAGGAAATATGGATAAATGGGAGAATGTAACATTGCCAACAGGTTATACTATTCGTGGTGATGTAACAAAAACATTAAATCAATTAGGAGATAGATTAGGTTTTTATTGGAATACTAATGATATGCAATTTAATATTTATGATAAAAACAGAGGGCAAATGAAAACTTATGGATTGATTTTAACTCCAGATAATTCATCAACTCCTGAAAGACAAAACGATAAATTCCAATCACAAGTTAAGACAATACAAAAAGCTAGCAAAAAAAAAGGGATAAAAGGAGTAAAAGCTATAAATATTGTTAAATATCAACAAGGATTTAAAATAAAAACTCAATTAGTTCCACATTTGGTTTGTGGTAGTACCATTTATTTGAAAGATTTTGGATTAGCTGATGCAAGTGGTGAAAAGTATGTTTATAAGCTAAGGCATGTGGGTAATAATACAGGAACAGAATGTTATACTGAAATTTATTGTTGTTAAGGAATAAAAATGGAAAGTTTAAGTGAATTATTTAATAAAGTTTTAAAAAATACTACTGATGAGATTTATATCCAAAATCCTTGTAAAGTCGTAGGTGTGCATGGTAATTATGTTGATGTATTACTTTATATAAATGATGAAGAACCTGATTTTGTAATTTATAATGTGCCTATTGTAAGACCTGAAACGCAAAGAGCATATATATTTTTAGGTATTAAAGAAGGCGATAGAGGTATTTGTCGTTTCTTTGACCGTTCAATAGAGGGGTATTTGCAATCTGATTTTGATTATAATTCAGATGACAGACAACATGATATAAATGACCGTTGTTTTGAGCTTGGATTCATACCTGATGCAGAAGCATTTGAATATTTAACTACTGCTGAATTAGAGCTTGGGTTAAAATCAGGTAATTGTACAATATCTATTAATGCTGATGGAACATTAAATATTAATTCAACTGTTGCTATGAATATTACTGCACCTACTGTAACAATAACTGGTAATGTTACTGTAACTGGAACAATAACAGCAACAGGAGAAATAACAAGCAATTCTATTCCATTAAGTCAACATAAACATTTAGGAGTTACAACTGGAACAAGTACAAGTGGTTTACCTACTGTATAGGTTATAATTGAATTATGGCTAGCGATATTAAAATAACAGATGGACATTTAAATCTTGAAGATGGCGATTTATCTCTTATTAGAAATATAAATCGCATAAAACAGCATATAACTACAGGTTTATATTTGCTCGTTGGCGATTGGATATTAGACCAAAGTCAAGGTATATCATATTTCACAGGGATGCGAGCATATCCTGAAATATTATCTGCTCAAATAAAAAGAGCAATAAATACAGTTGAAGGTGTTGACACTGTTTTAAAATATAATTTTTATCAAGATAATAACAATATAATAAATGTTTCTGCTACAGTAAAAGTAGGTAATTCAGAAATAGCAATAAATGAACAATTTAACTCTACTACATTGGGGGTAGCATAAAATGATAATTAATTCTACTGGAATAACAAAATCAGACCTTACAGATTATTTAGGATTCTGGACAACAAAATTAAGAGAAACTTTTGGTAATGATTTTGTCATAAAAAAAGAAGGCGTAGTTGATAATATAGCGACAGCAGGTAGTCTTACTTGTATGGCATTAGAAGATGTAATGATGTATCTTGCTAAACAAATGAACCCATATACAGCAGAGGGCGAGTGGCAAGATGCTTTGTATTCTATTATTGGATTAACTCGTAATTATGCAACATATACAACAGTTACAAGAACTATTGAAGGTACAGCAAATCTTGAATGTCCTGTAGGTTCAATTAGGTTCAAAAATTCTGCTACAGATGATATATTTGAGCTAAATACAGAAGTAACATTAGGTAATGATGGAAAAGCTGTAGGCTCGTTTACTGCTATTGAATTAGGTGCTATAGATTTAGATAGTAGTGCATTATTAAGCATTATAGATGCCCCAGATGGCATTGTAGGCGTTTATTATAGTGCAGGTAATGTAACTAATATTGGCGATGATTATGAAGATGATAGCGAATTTAGATTACGTTGGATAGCAACAAATTCAGTAAAAAGTGGAAATACAAATGGTGGTATGTATGCCGCTTTATTGCCATTGTGTAATAATTCTATAAGTAATTTGGCTATTAAGCAAAATAGAACAGGCTCTACAGTTGATAATATTCCTGCACATAGCATGCATATTGTTTTAAAAAGTAGTGAAAGCAATACTACTATCGCAAATACTATTTTCGATAACCTTATGGATGGTGTTGGATTACATGGCGATATAATTGAAACTGTACAAGATTTATCAGGAGAAGATGTAACAATAAAATTCTCAAGAGCTACTGATGTTCCTATCTATTTTAATATTGAAATTGTTTTAAAAGAAGGTTATATTTTAGCTCAAGTATTAAATGATGTTAAAAAAGCAATAGTTGATAATTTTAATTATGTAATGGGTGAAAGAGTTGTCGCTAATGATTTTTATCAATATATAAATGTTGTTGATGGCGTAGATTATGTTGATACTTTAGAAATTAAAACTGGTGCGAGTGGCGCAACATACGGGCAAACAATCGCTATGGATTATTATGAGTATGGAACAGTAACAAGTGATAATATAACGGTGGCAGAAGCAGAATGAGTTTAGAAACATTAGAATTAGATAAAAAAATGCTAGAATACTCAATATCTCAATTCAGGAATATACCTGAATATGTGAAAATATGTGAAGCTTTTGCTGTAGGAGCTACAAGTATAGAAGATGCTGTTGATTATTTATCAAATGCGATGGATGTAGATAAAGCAGAAGGTGTTTGGCTTGATTATATCGCTTGGCTTGTAGGAACAAAAAGACAATTTTATGATATTACTCAATATTTTTGCGTAAACCAGACAGGACATTTTACTTATTATGCATGGACAAATAGTGGAACTACTGTTTATACATTAGAAGAAACTCCTACTGTTGGCGATAATGTTTATTCTGATACCAAAGCTACTTTTTTAGCTGTTGTAAGTTCTTATGCTAATAATAAAATAACAGTAATGGGTGTTGATTATACAAGAGATAGTGATAATGATGTTATAAAAGCTAAAGGTGATTTAAACTTAGAGAAAAACTTTTACTTTCAAGGTTTATCGTCTATAGAAGCTGGTGGTTTAGAAGATAATTATTTAAGAAAAAAAATAAGAGCAAAAATAGGATATAATACAAGTCATGCCACAAGAAATGAAAATATAA
>Ga0310696_10003121_pt1 | contig 20954 bp, 10 predicted proteins | sample AusTroGonzalo_MG_4_FD_203885 | JGI IMG/M metagenome (GOLD analysis project Ga0310696, IMG submission 203885) | Bovine rumen microbial communities from tropical cattle in Woodstock, Queensland, Australia - Gonzalo_02 (v2) (version 2) | ecosystem: Host-associated > Mammals > Digestive system >... | reverse complement strand
TTAAGTTCAAAAATAATACTAACGAACTAGTCGTTGCCGACGGTAGCGTCCTTGATTTTGAAACTAAGCCGACATGGACATTTAAGGTCCAAGTTACAGATCCGTCTGGTGACTATGCTACGGCTACGATTACCGTGAAGCTTACGGATGTGAATGAACCGATTGGTGATTTTGTGTTGAAAGAGTATTCTGTAAAGGAAAATACGGATGAACATCCCGCGGTTACATCAATTTCGTTTGAAGTCTTTGACCCTGATGCCGGTGATGTATTGTCATATTCGATAACGGGCGCTTTGACTGGTGCTGCTGATGCAACTACAGCATCAAAGAATTTGTCTGATATCTTTGTGCTCAAGGAAACTAAAAATACTAACGGCACAAGAACTGTATCCATTAATGTAAAGAATGCTGCCTTGCTTGATTACGAAAAACTTTACAGCAGTAGCAAGAATACAAAGTATCAGGCGACAGTCACTATTACAGATCAAGCTAGCCACAAGGTTTCAAAGACTACAACTATTGCAATTCAAGATGTTAATGAAAAGGTTTCTGCAAAGGGTGGAACGTTCTACTTGAATGAACATTATCCGGCTGGAAGCCCGTTGTGTGCAACTGCATATAAGGATGCCGATGACAAACCCATTGAATGCGCTGAATATGCACGAGTAGAGGGTTCTGATATAGATCTTTACACGGATTCTTTCAAGAAGTTGACTTATACGATGTCTGCAAATAATACTGGAACCATGCTTAATGATTCTAAAAAGTTTACCGTTAATCCCAATGATGGTAGTTTGTCTTCTAATGCAGATAACTTTGATTATGAAACTGGCGTGACAAAATTCAAGTTCTTGGTAACTGTTTCTGATGGTGAATTCTCCGCTGATGCTGAAGTTACTGTGTTAATTGATGACATTAAGGAACCTGAAATCAATCTTGATACAAAGGGATCTGCGATTGTTTGGGAAAATACGTCTCCTGGTAAAGAAATCGATGATTTTGCCGCAATTGAAGATGAAGCAGTTCGTGCTGAATTGGATAAGATTGTTGGAAGTATTTCTTATGACATTGACCAAACGGCTAGCGCTAATGCTCAGGGACTCTTTGAAATTGATGACCAGATGGGTATTATTACCGTTAAGCCGGGTGTCGCTATTGATTTCGAAGCGATTTATCCGAGTGTCGAATATTCAGTCAAGGTTGTTGCCTCTGGAAAGAATGCTGATGGCGCTCCAGTGAAGGTTAATATCGATAGAAAGCTTATTGTAAGGGATGCTAACGAAAAACCTGCAATTACTGGCGCATCTCAATCGACTCAGAATAAGCTTCCGTCTGGTGTTACAAAGAAAGATCTTGAAATTTATGTTCCTGAAACATGGACTAGTGCGGATGATGTCTTTGGTAAAGTTGATGCTACGGACCCGGACAATGCCTATGGTTCATTACCGCATCCTTATGGATTTAATGTGCTGACATATAGGGTTGAAAAAATCAATCCTGTTGATGGCAGTACGGAGTTCCCGTTTGAACTTAATCCCAATACGGGCGCATTTACGGTTGCAGCTGGTAAAGAACTCAACTTTACAAAGCAGAAAAAATATGAATGTGTTGTAAAGGTTATGGACCGTTCTTTGGATCCAGAAAGTCCTTCTCAGTCCACAACTGCAACGATTGTTATTAATGTCTTGGATGAAAATAGACCTTCTGAATTCAAGGTGTTGACAAATCCGTACGATGTTGATGAAAATGTGGATGTGCCTACTGTGCTGTCTGGCGAGCCGATTGTCGTCTATGACGAAGATGAAGCCGATTTGGATAAATTGAAGATAACAATAACAGATAAAGATGCTACGGCCGCTATTGATGCTGCAAAGCTTTTCGAAGTGGTTCAGGTGGGTAAGACCGATAGCGATCGCTTGAGCACGTTTGAAATCAAGACGAAGGCCGGTATTGATTACGAAGCACTTTATAAATCTTCTGAATCAGGAGCCGTGTTCAATATTACCTTGACCATTGAGGATACTAAAGGTAACAAGACTTCGCAGGATACGAGAATTCTTGTAAATGACGTGAACGAAGAACCGGCATTTACCAAGACTTCTTATGAATTTGCTGTCCGCGAAAACATTGCTAAGGATTCTGTATTGGGCAAGGCTGAAGCTCATGACCCGGATATCTATAATACAGCATTCGGTACGCTTTACTTCTCGCTCGATGGTGCTGATGCCGCTCCGTTCGATATCGGAAGCGATGGTGAAATCTCGGTTACCAAGTCTGCAAAGCTTGATTACGAAACCAAGAAGAAATATGTATTCAAAGCTGTTGTCACGGACAAGAAGTTCACGAAGGAAGTTACTGTAACAGTCAATATTTTGGATGTCGATGAAACTCCTGTCTTCAAGACTGTTCCGGAATTGGCCGTGGATGAAAATACTAAAGAAGGTATTACTGTAGGTTCTGTTGTTGCCGATGATGATGACTGTAAGAGTGGCAATACCTGCAAGAAGCCTACTTATACACTTGCAGCTACGGATACCGATGCTGACGACTATAAGGCGTTTACGATTGATAAAACAAGTGGTACAGTCAAGGTGGCTAAGGATAGCATCTTGAACTATGAAGTGCAGAAGGAATATTCTGTTCGCGTTGTCGCTACCGATGGTGATGATCCGACTCTCTCTACGTTTGTCGATGTCACAATCAAGATCAATGACGTGAACGATGCTCCGACGTACGAAGAAAAGGAATATGTATTCGAAATTCATGAGAAAGCTACTGTTGGTGAATTCGTCGGCTCTGTTGTTGCCGAGGATGAAGATACATGGAGCAAACTCACGTATGCCCTTTCTGATTATGAGACAGGCTCCAAGGATTCTGAAGCCTTTACGATTGAAGATGGCAAGATTTACTTGAAGTCGAGCTCTTTGAATTATGAAACGAAGAATCAATACCAAGTTTGGGCTAAGGCTACGGATAATGGTGATTCTAAGGGATTCCCGAACTACACTGCCTCAACGCTCGTGACTATCAACCTGATTGATGACCCGGATAATCCGATAATTCATGATGATGGCAAGGCTAGCTACGATGTTGCTGAAAATACTGCCGACAACAACACTCCGAATGGTAAGGAAATTGCTTGCTACTTGGTCAAGGACGAAGATCAGGGACAGGTTGCAACACTCGTTGCCTACGTGACGGATATAGGTAATACTGATGCCGACCGTATATTTGATGCAAAGATGAAGAAGGATAGCCTCTGCCTTATTGTAAAGGATGCATCTAAGCTCAATTATGAAAACAATAAGCATGTTCACAAGATCACTGTTGAAGTGATGGATGCTGACATGCTTACTGCTAAGGTGGAAAAGACCATTAACATCATTGATGTGAACGAAATGCCGATTATTTCGGGTAACAAAGTCTTTACGCTTTACGAAGGCAAGGGTGAAAATTATGTGCTTGGTAGGCTTTATCCTGATGATATCGATACATCTAAGGCCTTTATTGATAACGTGTTCAGTCCTGTAGGTGGCGATACCGATTTGTTCACCATTACCGAAGATGGTAAGATCAAGGCTAAGCGCGACTTTGACTACGAAAAGGAAACGGTTCGTACGTTCGAATTGGATGTCGCTTTGTCTGATAGAAACAAAACGAAGTATCCGAAGCTAACCACCAAGATGACGGTTACAATCAATTTGAAGGATATGCCGGAAGTTCCTGAAATCGTAACTAAGGAATTCAGCGTCTATGAAAATTCTCCGGCGGATTCTTTGATTGGTGTCATTAAGGCTAGTGACCCAGATGGCGATACTGAATTCATCTTCTCGCTGACCGAAAGTAGCCCGTATGTGGTTGTCAAGCCGAATGGCGAAATCCGTGTTAAGGAAGGCGCTGTAATCGACTACGAAAAGATGCAGAAGTTCACTATCAAGGTGACGGTTAGAGACTCTGATGGTCTTGAATTTGATGACGATATCGTTATCAAAGTCATTGATAAGAACGAACCTCCGACAATCAAGCCGCAGGAATTTACGTTCCCGGAAGATTCCAAGCCTGGTACCAAGAAGGGCCCGGTTGAAGCAACTGATCCGGATACGAAGAATCCGAAGTTCAACGACTTGAAGTTCTATCCTGTTGAAGAAAACGAAAAGTTCGAAATCAAGCCGAATGGCGATATTGTCTTGAAGAGCGAACTTGATTACGAAAAGGAAAAGTCTTACGTGATCAAGGTCTATGTGACGGATGGTGAATTTACGGATACGACGGATATTACCGTCAAGGTGGGTAACGTCATCGAAAAGTCCGATGTTGTGATTACTCGCGTTGAAGCTGGTGATTCTGTTTATCTGAAACCGAAGAAGGAAATTCCTATCAAGACGAACCAGCCTGTTATCACTGTGGAATGGAAGCAGGATGGCAAGACGATGTCTAGCCTTGACACCTTGAAGGAAGGCTGCCAGTTGATCATCAAGTCGTATAAGGCTCCTTCTAAGGATGTTGCAGGTTCCGATACGATTGAAGTGTGCTACAGCACGGCCGCTCCGGTTGTCGATATTGATGCTACGAAGACGAAGGTCATTGCCGAAAACATCTATACGATTGTTGAAAGCGTCGATAAGAAGGACTCTTCTATTTACGTGAACAACAAGTCTAAGGAAGTTCAGGTTACTGTGAAGGATACTGTTTCCAAGACGGATACGACGTTCTGTGTAGTCGTTGTTCTGGATACGATTGCCGTATCGAATAAGACTGTAAAGGAAATGGTGGATATCTCCAAGACCGAAATCGCACTTGATAAGAATCCGAAGACGGAAACTACGACGAAGCCGATTGGCGACAAGAAGAAGGTTTCTTACGATAAGGTCGTAAAGGGTGATACGGTTACGGTTTCTTACTACGTTGATAACAAGGGCCAGATTATCAAGACGCCAGTCGTTGGTGAAGATGGCAAAAAGAAGATGACCGAAGTGATTGAAGTCTCGACGGTTGTCGATGTCAAGGGTAAGAAGGTGACTGTCTCTTACAAGGCCGATGCCGAAACGGGCAAGATTCTTTATGGCGATTCAGAAGGCAACTTGATGGTTGAAGTTCCGGAAAGCTCTTCTGACAAGAAGGAATCTAAGGATAAGAAGGATTCTGAAGTTGACTTGAAGACGGGCGTGGGTGCGTTTACTATTACTTACGACGTTAAGGGTAAAGAAGGCAACAAGACGACCGTTTCTTATGTCGTTGACGAAAAGGGCAAGATTGTTGCTAATGAAGAAGGCGATAGGGGTTACCTCGTGACCTACACTTACACGAACGATTATGGCAACTCTGCTGACAAGTCCGTGTTCATGGTGCTCGACAAGCTTGCTCCGATTGTCAAGATTCTCACTCCGTCTGAAGGTGATGTGGTCTTTGCAAACTTTGTAGATGTGGATTGGTGCATTGCTGTTGACGGTGATGAAAAGAATTGCGTCAAGCAGGACACCTTGAATTTCCAGAGTCTTACAAAGGGCGTGAATACTATCAAGCGTATTTATCGCGACAAGGCTGGTAACGAAACTGTTGCTGAAGTCAATGTGATGATGAAGAAGGCTAAGGATGTCAATATTGACCTCGAAAAGCCGATGGTTATCGTCTCGATTGATTCTGTGAACAAGTACTATGAATCGAATCCGCCTGAAGAAGACCAGAGATATGCAGTTAGCATCTTGAATCCGAAGACCCAGAAGGAAAAGGAAATCGTCAAGGGCAATGTTAATGAAACTAAGAAGGGCTCGGGCGACGAACCGTATCCGGGTTATGATGGCCATATCGGTCCGACGGTTACGATTGACATGAAGTTGCCGATTGTAAGCGCTGTGGGCGGTCTTGCTACTTTGGATGATATCATCATCAATGGCGACATGGTTGCTTTGGATGGTGTTGATGCCGATGGTAGTGAAAAGGTCTCGGTCAACGAATACGTTAAGAAGTATTGCTCTACTGAATTCCAGGAAGAACTGGGCAAGGATTACAGCAAGGCAACGCTTTACAACACGACTGCACGAGTGACACTCTGGTTCTATACGACTGGTGGTCAGTTCGTCGATAAGTATCAGTATCATTACGAAATCGATGATCCTGATTATGTTGACAAGGCCGGTCTTGTGAAGTTCTTCTTCGAAATGAAACCGGATGTCCATGGTGAATTGAGAGATAAGCATGGACGTCTCTACGGTACGGGTCCGTACATTGTAAAGACCAAGGTTGATATTCGTTCTGAACAGCGTTGCGTGGTGCCGCCGGTTACCGAAAGCTCCAAGATTGGCGATGTGCTGAAGTCTAGTGACGAAATGCTCAAACGCTTCGGTTACAGACGCCCGGTGCTTCGCGGAAATGAAAAGGCCGCTGCCCCTGCGAAGAAGGAAGAAAAGAAAGATACGAAGAAGACTGAAGACAAGTCTAAAAAGAAATAAAAATTGAATTGAAAATCTCGGACATCGTCCGAGATTTTTTTTACGTAACACATTCTGCTAAAATTCTATAATTGCGTTAAAAAGAGGTTTTCATGGGTATCGAAGAACGTTCTACGTTAGTGTTTGCAAGTGGTGTTGGCCGAATCAAGGAAGAAAAGCCTAAGGCAAGTCGTCCGCAGGGAGATGGTGTTGTACGCATCATGCTCAAGCGTCTTGGTGGCGGTAAAATGGCGAGCGTTGTATCGGGTGTGCCGATGGACGAGGATGGACTTAAGGATTTGGCACGCGTTTTGAAGCAAAAATGCGGTGTAGGCGGTTCTGTCAAGGACTTCAATATCGAAATTCAGGGCGATAAACGCAATGTGCTCAAGGCAGAATTAGAAAAAAAAGGCTTTACGGTCAAGCTTGCTGGCGGTTAATGTGTTTTAGCGCATCTTTCAAAAAAAAAATTCCCTTAAATCGTGCAAAAAAAGTATCTTTCTTGTAAGAAAAATGAATAGAGAGGTCTTATGTTTAAGTATCTGTCTTTGTCGTGTATTCTGCTTGCTACGATTTCTGCAACAAGTTCCTGGGCTGCTCCTAAAGGCCCTAAGGTTGGCCGTGTCAAATATGCGGTTGATCCTGCTTTGAAAAGTACAGGAAGCTGTGCCGCTGATGCGGCATGGAGCGGTGTCAGAAATGGTGCCGATTTCCGCCAAATGGATTGCTTTAAGACCGGTGATGGCGGTTCTATTGTGTTAAGGTTGAATAGCCTTGATGACAATAGTATCCTTACAATTCCTGAAAATTCGATTGTCAATATTAATGAGTTTGTTGAAAAGAGCGATGATGGCTTTATTGTAAAGACCGATATTAAAAAAGGTTATATGGGCTTTAAGGCCGAAAAAAATAAAGGTCATGAAATTGAGTTCCGTACGGGGACTGCAGCGGCCTCGATTCGCGGTACGGAAGGTGTCATTGGTGGTGATGGCGATAAAACGATGTTTGGCGGTTTGAAGAATGGTAAGCTGGCCATTTTCGATGTCGCTTCCGGCGATTCTATTTCTATTACCGAAGGTCAAACTGTAATCGGTAAGGGCTCGTTTGCGGTCTTGAAGCTCAAGTCTTCGGGTGAAATGGGCTTTGCAAAAATGCTACAGCAGATTATTTCGGATGCATCGTTGTCCTTGGATGATTTGATTGCTGCTGCAACAAAGGCTGATTCCGCTTTTCAGGAAGTTCAGGCTTCTGCGCCTGCGGCTTCACAGGCTCCCGTCCAGAATCAGGAAAAGGAACAGGTTCGTTTAACGGTCCCGCAAATCAAATATGCTTCTTACGATTCGTTGCGTTGTGTTGCTAATGTTGTCGTGTCCGACGTGCAAAAGGGGACCGAGGCCCGCTTGTCTGCCGTGATGGATGGAACTCCAATTTCTGAGGTTGGTGTGAAGCGCAATATGTCGAAGCGCGTTGCTTTGCGCAGTGGTATTCATGAATATGAATTTGTTGTTGAAAACGAAGCTGGCCAAAACAGCGTGAAGAAAACTTTGGGGTGCTATCCCATGAAGCCTTTCACTGTTAAGGTCCTAGGCGACAAGCATGTTTTCCTGCCGGTTCCGCCTCCGCCACCGAACTTCGAGGATGTCATTACACAGACGTTGCAATTCCAGATTCGTGTGCCCGAAAATGATCCGATTGTCTTGAATAAAGTTGTTGTTCGCCAGAATGGCAAGGTTATTTTGCAGGAACGCTTGTCTCAAATTCAGAATTTAGATTACCAGATCCCTGTAGAGTTGAAACGTAACCATAAGAACCGCTTTGATATTGAAGTTATTCATAAGAGTGGTTACGCAGTCAAGGCGACCAAGGTTTATGAGGTTGGTAGATGATTTTTAGAAAGCTCGCTTTAGCGTCTTTTGTTGCAATTCCTGCTTTTGCCCAGTCTGTTGCGGATTCCGCAAATGTTCCTCAGGCCCAATCTTCGTGGTCAGTCAATGGTTCTGTTGGTGCTGAATTTGGTTACCATTCCGTTGTGACCGGGAAAAACGAAACATCCGAAGTCTTTGTTAATGGTAAGGACTCTGTTTATCCTGGCAAAAAGTACAGAAACTATTTCCAGGTGCCGGGATTTTTTGGCGGCTTGAATGCTTTTTTGCAGATGGAATCGGAAAAGGGGCAAAAATTTGAATTTACCTTGGATGCTGCGAGTGACCGCTGGAATTATTTCGATCCAAAGTTCGTTCAGGCTTTGTACGAAGACCGCTACCAGAAGTTGATTTTGGGTGACATGTATGTGTCGGGCGGGGATTTGTATTTGTCCGGTATAGACGTTCTTGGTGCAAGCTATGACTTTAAGTTGAATGTGAACAATGCGACCCCTTTGCTTGTTTTTAGTGCATTTGGAGGAGAAAACTATGCTCCTAAATTGCCTTACGAAAGGGACCCGGATCAGTATAACAAGTATATAGGTCTTGATGAAGTTGAAGCCCAAAAAATGGTCGTGGGCGGAAAAATTCTTTGGAATGCGACAAAGAATTTTGATGCAACAGTGGGCTTTATCGGTAGCAAGGATTATTTGGATGATCCGTTTTTCCGCGATGGGACTTCTGATAACGTAAATCTTTCGAATCCGATGTTCTCTTCGAGGACTTTCTTTGGTGAAGTCAACGGGAAGGTTCTTGGTGGTCGCGGTACGTATAATGTGCAAATGGGCTTTGGTGGCGCCGATACGTTGAATGTCGTTGCACACCGCGCAGCAAATGCTGTCTTTGAAGAGGCTGGGCTTGATGTTTCCCGCTTCGCGCAGTTGCGCCGCATGATGAACAATTCTTCGCTGGTGAAAAGCATGAATCGTGAAGAATTGGAACTCATTTTTGGTGACAATACGGGCTTGAGTGAATCGGAAATGCGCGAACAGCTGACGAGCATTTTGAAACTCGCTCAAGACGCCTTGAAAAAGCATCACGATGAAAAGAAGGAAGATCCAACGGAATGGACAGCGCAAAATCTTGCTTTGTCGGGTTCTTACAATTGGAAAAAGAATTCGACAATGATTGATGCGTATTTCCGCTTTGTCGGGCGCAATTATTACAGTGCCGGATCTCCAGATTTGTTGCAGAACTCGCGCTTGTTGGGCTTTAAACTTGACCAGAAAATCAGGGAATTCTGGAAACTGAATTTCGGTTATGAATTGAATATTGAAAATGCTTCGGGCAGCGGCGATGCCTATAACGTCTTTGGTTTTGCAGAAGGCTCTAAGCTTGGGCTATTGCCGGGCGCCGATGACGATTGGCTTGAAAAGCATGAACAGGATGCTTTGAGAACGCTTTATATTCATGATTTCGATTTGAAGAACACGTTTAAGGTGCGTGATTCTATTGAAGTTATGGCTCGTTACGCTCTGAATTACCGCACTCGCAGCACGCCTCAGAGACTTCATGGCAATTACTTTGCCTCTTCGGGAATTTATTCGGATTCCTGGTTCGATAGTCAGAAAGGCAAGCCGACAATTGACGTCGTCAATGATGAGGATACGATTCAGGTCGATTCTGCTCGTTGGGCAAAGTATGCCGCTTTGCAGGGCGAGGATTATTTGGCAACGCAGTTCGAAGAACGTTTGTTGAAGCATGTTTTTGAATTGACGGCAACGTTCAAGTTCCCGAAGAACGTGTTGAAAGTCGGTGGTGTTTGGACTTATCGTACGGATTTGTCGAGGTTCAATCAAGACGATTTGCTGGATGGTTTTGATTTTTCGGATGAAACCTATGGAATTCTTGGATATTATTTCCATGGCGGCGATTATCTTGATGCTCGTTATCCGATTTCTCTTACGACGAAGCTTGACCGAATTCGCAATACGGTTGCCGTGACGCCGAGGTTCAGACTTTACAACCGCGATGACAAGAGAGAATTTGAATGGAGCCTTTTGGACAATGCCACATTCCTGTTGTCGCCGGGATTCCTGGATCTTATGCTGCACGCTAACATTCGACAGAACTTTATTAGCTATAAAGAAGACAACCAGAAAATTGAAGAAATGGAAATGGATTTGGATTTTTCTGCTGGTTTGAAGTTCCAGATGACGGAAAAACTCAGTACGGAATTGAACGTGGGCGCGTTCTTCAATAATCGACCGGATAACGAATCTGAGGATTACCGGGATATCTACGGTAGCGTTTCTGTTAACTACGATTTCTAGTTATGCATATTGGCTGTCATCTATCTTCTTCGGGTGGCTTTTTGGCGATGGGCGAGACAGCCCTCTCCATCGGGGCCGATACGTTCCAGTTCTTTACGCGCAATCCGCGTGGCGGTGCCGCCAAGCCGTTTGACAAGGCAGATGCAGAAGCTTTAAATGCGTTCATGGATGCCCATAGCTTTGCACCGATTCTTGCACATGCTCCGTACACATTGAATGCTTGTGCTGCAGATCCGTCGCTTCGGCAGTACGCGCAAGACGTAATGAAAGATGATTTGTTCCGCATGGACCATTTTCCCCATGCTATGTACAATTTCCATCCCGGTAGCCATGTGAAACAAGGTGTCGAGGTGGGAATTGAACTCATCTCGCAGCATTTGAACTGCATTTTGCACAAGGACTTAAAGACGAAGGTGCTATTGGAAACAATGGCAGGGAAGGGGTCTGAAGTTGGCCGTACTTTCGAGGAACTGCGCCAGATTATTGATCGCGTGGAAATGAGTGAAAAGGTCGGTGTCTGCTTGGATACGTGCCATGTCTTTGATGGCGGTTACGATATCGTGAATCATTTGGATGATGTCTTGGAAGAATTTGACAAGGTTGTCGGGCTTAAACGCTTGTGTGCTGTACACTTGAACGATAGCAAGAACCCGTTGGCAAGCCACAAAGACCGTCATGAGGTTATTGGAGGCGGTTTTATTGGCTTAGATGCGCTTGTGAATGTCGTGAACCATCCGGCTCTCAAAGGGCTTCCGTTCTATTTGGAAACTCCGAATGAATTGCCTGGGTATGCGTCCGAAATCGCCCTGATGCGCAGCAAGGAATGCTAACAGGCGTCGTTGTCGCAGAAAATGCGTGGAGGATGCGCCGAGCTCGCTAAAAAAGTTCATTTTTTTTGTGCGTTAGCCTTGACAAGCTGAAAGAAAACATCTATATTTGAGCGCGTCGATTGGAATCCGTCAAAAGATTTTTGAATCGATGAATGATGCTTCATAGCTCAGTTGGTAGAGCCCGCGACTGTTAATCGCGTTGTCCTTGGTTCGAGTCCAAGTGAAGCAGCTGAAAAAGCCTCGGTCATTAGACCGGGGCTTTTTCGTTATTCCTGAAGCCTGTCCTCGCTTGACGTGGGGGATCGGAAATCCGCTTGCCTTGTCATTCCCTGCTTGACCGGGAATCTATTGTTTTTTTAAACTTTATTCGGGTTGATGCCTTGACAGATAAAATGGTTTATCTATATTTGAGCGCGTCAGAAAGAATCTTCAAAGATTTTGAATGACAATGATGCTTCATAGCTCAGTTGGTAGAGCCCGCGACTGTTAATCGCGTTGTCCTTGGTTCGAGTCCAAGTGAAGCAGCTGAAAAAGCCTCGGTCTTTGACCGAGGCTTTTTCGTTTGCATTTACCTGCTGACGGGCGACCAGCGTTTCTTGAATCGGGGCTCGTCGATGACTTTACCCCAGATGAATCCGCGTCGAACGCTTTCCCGGCTTATCGAGCGGACGGAAGTCCGCTTGGTGAGCGGGTCGGCAATCTCGGTGGGCTCGCCTGTGTAGCCGTTCTCGATATCGCTTTGGCGCGCGGCCGCTGCGGCAGCTTCGCGGGCTTTACGGGCCCGTTCTTCGAGAATCTTGAGCTGGTTCTGCTTTTCGCTTGCGGCGGCGCTTTCAGGCTTTGCAGCAGTTGCGCTTGGGCCTTGCTTGGCCTTTTCTCGCGCAAGCAGGTTGTTGAGTTCGTCGATGTCATGAACAAGAATGTCGTAAGTGCCTTCGCCCATGTCGCGTCCGATAATGCGATGCTGTTGGAGATCTTTCAGCATCTCGATGGCGCTCCCTTCGGACATGCCGAATTCGTCCATCAGGTACTCGATATCGACGATGTCCATCTGAACGATATCTTCCGCGACTTCACGCATGGTTACATTGTTGCCCATGCGGTGATGCCTTTCGGGAATAGGCGGCATGGCGGGCTCTAGCGTTCCCTGGGAGGCCTCGCGCTGGGCTTCTTCAAATTGCTTGATGTACTCTTGCAATTTGCGAGCCACAAAAGGCTTTTCCGCAGGAGGTGCGTCCTCGTCCGTTCTTTCATCGAATTCTTCATCATTCAACTCATTTTCGAACTCTGGCGAAGAATCATCTGCGGGAGCACGGTATGGTGGCTGCTGCTCCTGAGACTTCTTCTTTGCGTTCGCTCGCTTGATAAGTGCATCAATGACGAAGATTGCTATGAATATGAGTAATGATTCCATTTAGGCTCCTTCGCTGTTAATTTCTGCTCTGCGTTTTTGTAAATCCAGCCTCTTTTTTAGATTCCTTTCGTGCCTCTTGTCGCGGCTGACGTAAGGTTTCTTTTCTGGTTTTGCATGCTTCACTTTAACAGCTTTTAGGGGAACTGTCGGATTCTTATATGTTGGCGGAAATGCGCTTTTTATGCAGGAGACGACTTTCTTGGAGCCTTCGCAAATGACTCCTTGAACTATCGCCCCTATAGTTTCAATCAGCATTTCAGCAACAAATTCACCAATCATATTTTACTTGCTAGTTTCCGGGGCGGAGCCGATTTCTTTTCTCATCTGCGTGTCGGCTTCGATGTTTTTCAGGTTGTAGTAGTCCATCACACCGAGCTTGCCATCGCGGAGTGCAGATGCCATTGCCATCGGAATCTGGGCTTCGGCTTCCACAAGCTTTGCCTTCATTTCCATCACCTTGGCCTTCATTTCCTGTTCGGCGGCGAAAGCCATGGCGCGGCGTTCTTCTGCCTTTGCCTGAGCTATCTTCTTGTCGGCTTCGGCACGGTCGGTTTCAAGAATTGCACCGATGTTCTGGCCCACGTCTACGTCTGCAATGTCGATAGAGAGAATTTCGAATGCAGTTCCTGCATCAAGGCCGGAGGCAAGCACCTTTTTAGAAATCATGTTCGGATTTTCGAGCACTTCCTTATGGCTGATGGCAGAACCGATGGAAGACACGATGCCTTCGCCAACGCGGGCGACAACTGTTTCTTCTCCTGCGCCACCGACGAGCTTTTGGATGCTAGCGCGTACGGTGATTCGCGTAATGGCGTGCAACTGGATACCATCGAGTGCCACAGCAGAAACCTTCGGGGTTTCAATGACTTTCGGATTCACGGACATCTGCACGGCTTCGAGCACGTTACGGCCGGCAAGGTCGATGGCGGCGGCTTCCTTGAAGTCGAGCTTGATGTTTGCCTTGTTGGCGGCAATGAGAGCCTGGATTACGCGGAGCACGTTACCGCGGGAAAGGTAGTGGGCTTCGAGCAAGTTCGTATCGACGGGGAGGCCTGCCTTGCAGCTCAAAATGCGTGCTTCGACGATGACCTGCGGCGGCACCTTACGGAGGCGCATACCGATGAGCTGGAAAATGCTCACGTTTGCCTTGGAGAACAAGGCTTGGAGCCAGAGGCTAAAGAATTTGCCAATGAAGGCGAGAATGACGATGACAACGATGGCGGCAATGATAATGCCTACGGTAAGAAGAGTGTCCATTTATTTTTTCTCCAGTTTATGTGTTTATATTAAAATTTTACTAGATCATTCGACTCCGCGAAGAGAACGATTTAATCTCTCGTTTTTCATTTTTCGTCTAATATCACCCAAATATGCCCTTCTTGCACGGCTTCGACTTTTACGCGTTGACCGGCTTCGATGATTTCTCCATGAGTTTGTACGTCAAAGAGCTTGGTAGAACCATCTGGCATGGTGAAACTTGCTTGGCCCACGGGACGGAGGAACGTTTTTGCCGTGCCGATATCTCCGATGGAAACGATTTGCACGTTTTCGGTGGGGGAGGCGGCTGTTTCCAAGTCGGTCTTGAGCATGGGAGTCCAGCCTTCGGGGAGTAGCGGAATCAAGTACTTGCTTGCGGCAATCGGGATGATGAGTGCTATGGCTGCGCTTCCGAGCACAAAGAATAATCCAAATAGCCACGGTGTCGCGTCGAATGTAGTTTCGACTGCTTCTGGGACGTACTCGGGAATGTTGGTTGTGTCGACGCTCATGATTAGCGCTATGATCATGCATGCGATGCCGCCGATGCCGAACAGGAACGTGCCCGGCATGACAAATATTTCGACTAAGAACAAAATCACGCCTGCAATGAGCAAGATTGCAGGGAAGTATCCGTCGAGTTGCGGTGCGAATTGTCCGAAGAATACGATGCCGATGAGGATAATGCCGATGATGCCGAACATTCCAAATCCAGGCGTCTTGAATTCAATGTAGAGCGCTCCGAAGCCGAGAATCAGGAGAATGCCCGAGATAGCGGCAATGGCGCTTGCAATTTTCTCGCCGGTGTTTGTTTCGACTTCGCTTTTACGTTCGATGGCGAGTTTTGTTTCAAAGTCTTCGCGGTTCTTGAACGTGCCCTTGGAAAATCCGAGTTCTTCGGCTTCCTTGTCGGTCATCGTTAAAAGTTCGCCTTCCTTGACGAGAATCTTGGGTGCTCCCCAGAATTTCTTTTCGGTGCTGTCAAGAACGGCAAATTTCTTGCCTTCGATAATGAGCGTTGTGTCGCGTTCTGTTGCGGTACCTTTATCAAGTTTTGCCGTGAGTTCGAGAACTTCGAGCTCCGGAGTCACGAACGAAGATGCTAGCAGTTCGGGATAGCCGTTGCGCTGGGCAAGGTTTCTGAACTTGGCGCGGAGCGGGGATTGAATTTTTTCACCTACGATTTGAGGAGTGCCGTCGCCGCCTTGCACGATCGGAGCACAGTCGCCGATGGTTGTCGCTTCGAGCATGTAGAGTCTTTTGCAGGCAAGAGCAATGAGCGAACCTGCGCTGATTGCCTTTTTCTTGACGAGCGCGATTGTTTCGGCGCCCTTGACAGCCATGATGGTATCGACGAGGTCGAATGCCGCATCGAGGCGACCGCCGAACGTGTTGATTTCAAAGACGATGTAATCGGGTTTCTTGTCTAATGCTTCGCCGATAGCGCGGGCGCAGAATTCGTACATGGCGGGGTCCACGTCGCCTTCCAGTTTAATCCAGACGGCCTGCTTTTTTGGCGTCGAAATTTCGGCTTTTGAAATGTCCGAGGAGTCTTTTAAGTTTTTGGCAATGGAATCGGTTGTGGCGCCTTCTTCTGCAAATGTGAATGTGGCGAGAATCGTTAAAAGGAATAGCAATTTTGATAAAATTTTCATATTGTCAATGTATAAAGATTTGGTTTGTGATGCGCGTTTTTGTGTGAAAAAAAACACTTTTTTCCCTTAAAACTCGTTGAAAATGCGTTTTTTTTTTAATTTCCCTTCCGTTTATTCTTGCAAAATGTATAATATACTTGCTATTGTTACAAAAAACTTATGAATAAGAATTATTTTAAACGGAATCTTGTTGTTTCTTTGCTCTTGATAGCGTTTTTGTTTGTTGTAACGAATGTTTCGTTCTTATATATAAACAGGAATGCTATTGACGATAGTTGGGATTCTCTTGATGAAGTCGCCTATGCTTCTGAAGCGAAAATCGGCTTTTTGGGTCGCTCACTCTTGAGTGCCTTGACTAATATTTCGACTGTGGTGGGGATGGAAGAAGACCTGCTTTCTGAGAGCATGGTTCGCATGATTCGTGGAACGCGCATTGGTCCCTTGTCGGCAACAGTTCGTTTGTATTTGCCTGATGGTCATATTATCGCTGAACAAGGTGTTGTTTTCGATTCTTCTTATATTCAGCACTATGACTCGATTTTGTCGCCCAAATCGTATGTCTCTAAAGTAAATCGTGATGTGATTCATCCAGAAAATAAGGTCTTTGAACAGTTGGTGCCTGTTCTTCGGAGAGGTAATGTCATTGCGATGCTTTCGGCTGTTTCCGAGACCAAGTCTTTGTACAGTTATGTGGCGACGAATGCGTTCAAGGGTAAGGCGTCATTGATTGTGATTGATCGTAGGGATGGATCGTTTGTTGTCGAGAAAACTGGGAAATGGGTTAATTTCAGTGAATTTGTGAGGTCTCTCTCTCCCAAGAGTGGTTATTCGTTGGATGAGTGGGCCGCAAAAGTAATTAAAGGGGAGACGTCTCATCTCGCTTACGATGAAGCGTCTTCTGATGGATCTAAGCTTTTGGTTTCATTGCCTTTATTTGGCGGCTATTGGTCCTTGATTTTTTATGTCAACGAAAATATTGCGTTTACAAGAGTTGATAAAATTCGCCGATTCTATATTGGGATATCCGCGGCTGAGCTTCTCGTGATTCTTTTGTATTTCCTCCGCATGATGTGGAGCGCCCGCAGAATGGTCGAAGAAGAAAGTGGCGAGTATTCCGAAATTGCGGATGCCTTGAGCGGAACATACGAGTGCATTTTCTACGTGAACGTCCTAGACGATACTTTTGACACGTTCCATTCGGACAAGCTCATGAACAAGCTGCATGAATCGGTGAACGGTCGTGATTTCTTCTTTGAGTCTATTGCAAGCTTGCGAAACAATCTTCATGAAGATGACCTCGAAGTCGTGATGCATTTCATGGAAAAGGGGGCGTTCCTCAAGCGCTTGGAAGAGCATTCTAGTGCTGCTGTCGAGTACCGTCTTATGATTGACGGTAATCCTCAATTCTATAGAATGAAGGTTATAAAATCACGCAAGGACGAAAATCATGTCATCGTTGCTGTCGAAAATATCGATTCCGAAATCAATAAGGCTATTGCACAACGCCAGGAAATTGATCGTAACAACAGGGTGATTGAATCGCTGGCCTCTGATTTTGACTTCGTGAACTACGTAACGTTAGGTGAAAGTGCCGCATCGGATATCGTGGTTACCTATCGTGCAAGTGCAGCGCTCTTGAAGGCTGTTCCTGGTTGGTCTACAGAAAAAATCTTTTCGAAGAGAATGGAATTGCTGCTGAAGCATTTGGTTTGTGATTCCGATAAGCTCATGTTCCACGAACAGGCAAATCGCGATCGCCTTGTTTCGGTATTGAAGAACGAATCTGTCATCAATATCAACTTCAGTATTAAGCTTGATGGCAATATTGTCTGCTATCAGATGAAGGTTATTGCAGACAAGGATGATATTGGTAACCTCAAGGGCCTTGTTTTTGGTTTGCATAGCGTGGATAAAGAAATCAAGAAACAGATGCAAATTCAAGCGAACCTGAAACGTAACCTTGAAATTATTGACATTCTTTCTGAAGATTATTCGTCGCTGTTTTACTTTAACCTTGTGGATAATACGAGCGGAGTGCTTACGGTCCGTCAGGAAATCAGTGATTCCTTGAAGGATTTGTTTGCTTCTTGCGAAAAATTGGAAGATGTGTTCAAGGCGTTTGTCTTGTCTCAGGCGCATCCGGATGATCGCGAAAAGCTTGTCGGACTTGCATCTCGAGAATATGTGGCTCAGCAGTTGATGCACCAGAAACGCTTGGTTATCATATTCAGGCATCTTTACGGCACGGAATACAAGTACACTCGCCTCGTTTTTGCAAAGGCGGAACCTGTTGATGAACCGCCAAAGCTTATTGCTGTAGGCTTTGTCGAAGTGGATGCGCAATTCAAGGCTGAAATGGAACATCAAGAAAACGTGGAACGTATCTTGAGCCTTTCGGACCAGTATCAAGTTATCTTCGATGTCAATGTCGATACGGGTGCATTCAGCGTTTCGGATAAAGGCGAAAAGTTTAAAGAAATCGTTGATGAACATGGTGAGGGTATCAATTTCTTTGACGCTAAAGATGAAGATGTGGCCAAGATGGTCTATCGAGACGATTTGGAAAAAATGATGAAGGTGCTTGACCGAGACTATGTCTTGAGCAAATTGCAAAATGAAAATTCGTTTGCTTTGGATTATCGCTGCTTGACGCTTGATGGTATTAAGTGGTACCGCATGAAAGTCACGAGAATGGGCGATTGGTCCAAAACGCACCGAGTGCTTATCGGCTTGTTCGATAATGATGCTGTCTATCGCAAGGAAATCGCGCAGCAGGCGGCTCTTGAACAAGCGCTTGAAATGGCGAAGTCAGCTTCGCGTGCAAAGACGATGTTCCTCAACAACATGAGCCATGATATCCGTACTCCGATGAATGCTATTATCGGTTATACGGAACTGGCGACAATGCACCTTGGTAATACGGAACAGGTCAAGGGATTCCTTGGAAAAATTGAACTTTCATCGAATCATTTGCTTTCTCTTATCAATGACGTTCTTGATATGAGCCGTATTGAATCAGGTAAGCTTAACTTGAATGAAAAGTCGGAAATGCTTCCTGATATTATCCATACGCTCAAGGATATTGTGCAAGCCGACATTAATGCGAAGAACTTGCAGTTCTTTGCCAACAGCATCGGAATTCACAACGAAAATGTTGTCTGTGATAGACTCCGCTTGAATCAAGTGCTTTTGAACGTGATTTCGAATGCCATCAAGTACACTCCAGCGGGCGGCTCTATTTGGTTCTCTGTGGAACAGAGGCCCAGCGGAAGGCCGGGTATTGCAGCCTATAAGTTTAGAATTCGGGACTCGGGCATTGGCATGAGCGAAGAATTCTTGCCGAGGATTTTCGATGCGTTTACCCGTGTGAATTCTTCGACGGTTTCTGGTATTCAAGGTACTGGCCTTGGTATGGCGATAACCAAGAATATTGTCGATATGATGAATGGTCGCATCAATATCAAGAGCAAGTTGGATGAAGGTACTGATGTTGTTATAGATTTTGAATTCAAAGTAGCGGATTCTAAACAGGAAAAAACTCGAGTCCAGGAACTTGAAGGCAAGAAGATTCTTGTCATTGATGACGATGTGGAATGTGCCAAGAGCATTCCGCAGATTTTCAAGGAAATCGGCGTTGTGGCGGAGTGTTGCTATTCCGGTGCCGATGCCTTGGATCGTGTTGAGGTGGCCAAGAATGAAGGGCTTATGTATGATGCGTTCCTGGTGGATTGGCGCATGCCGAACATGGATGGCTTGAAGACTATCCAGAAACTTCGCCAATTGCTGGGTGAAGATATTCTTGTGATTGTAATGTCTGCTTATGAATGGTCGGATATTGAGGACTTGGCTGTTGAAGTCGGTATTCGCAATTTTGTGAGCAAGCCTGTGTTCCCATCGGATGCTCGAAACGCATTGATGTGTGGCTTTGGACTTTTGAAGGCTAAAGTCAAGGAAACGGACAAGAAGGTGAACTTTAATGGCAAAAAGGTTCTACTTGTTGATGACAATGAACTGAATCGAGAAATCGCGCAGGAAATTCTGGAAGACTGCGGTATCGTTGTGACTACGGCTTGTGATGGCGAAAAAGCTTTGGAATACATGAAAAACATTCAGCCGGGCGCCTGTGACTTGATTCTCATGGATGTGCAGATGCCTATTATGGATGGTTACGAGGCTACTCGTGAAATCCGCAAGCTCCCAAACAAGGTGGCTGCAGAAATCCCGATTATCGCCATGACGGCAAACGCCTTTGCTGACGACCAGCAGGCGGCTCTCGATGCTGGTATGAACGAGCATGTGGCAAAGCCCGTGAACGTCAACAAGCTAAAGGAAGTGCTGGCGAGGTTTCTTTGATAGACGAAAGAACGCCGCTACGCGGCTACAGACGAAAGACGAAAGAGGGGAAAGGTATCAGGGGTGAGCTCGCACCTGCGGTGCTTTGAGCACGCTTCGCTTTGAGGTATAGCTCATAGCCCATACCCCAAAGGGAGCCGTAGGCGACCGACCCCATAGCCCATCCCCCTTTTTTAGGTGCTTTTTCGTAGCATCTCTAGTAACTACTAACTAGTAACTAGTAACTAATTTTACTATATATGTACGCAAATTGCATTTTTGCCTGGGTCCTGTGACCAGATTCGCCAATTCCACTGGTGCTAGAGCAGTAAACTCGGACAAAAACATGTAATGAAACAAACAATCAAAAAAAGGAATGGCTAAAATGGCTACTATCACTAAAGAAAAAGCTGCAGAACTCACCGCTCAGTTTGGTGCTAACGAAAAGGACACCGGTAACGTCCGCGTTCAGATCGCTATCCTCACGGAAAAGATCAAGAACCTCACCGAACACATCAAGACCAACAAGAAGGATTTCCACTCCCTCCGCGGTCTTTCTATGATGGTTGCAAAGCGCAAGAACCTCCTCAAGTACTACGGCGAAAAGGACATTATCGCTCAGCGTGCTTTGATCAAGGAACTCGGTCTCCGCGGCTAATTCTCGTATTGGAGATTTTTTATGTCAACAGAAGCTTATCAAGCTAAATACGGCAAGATGCTCGACCCGAAGGAAGTGTCTGTAAACCTTCCGGATGGCCGTGTTATTACGTTTGAAACTGGCCGTATCGCAAAGCAGGCACGTGGTTCTGCTGTCGCTAAGATGGGGGACGCGTTTGTCCTTTC
>Ga0310696_10003119_pt1 | contig 20986 bp, 20 predicted proteins | sample AusTroGonzalo_MG_4_FD_203885 | JGI IMG/M metagenome (GOLD analysis project Ga0310696, IMG submission 203885) | Bovine rumen microbial communities from tropical cattle in Woodstock, Queensland, Australia - Gonzalo_02 (v2) (version 2) | ecosystem: Host-associated > Mammals > Digestive system >... | reverse complement strand
CGCAGTTGCAGGGAGATAGTCGATTTCAACAACTCTTTCTTCTCCTACGCCGCCGAGGCCATCGGCCGCAAGGACCTATACGCCGACGTATGCCAGAAAGTGCGCAGCGGGGACAGCCAGAGCGGGCAGGTGCGCGTGAGTTTCTGCGACAAGGCAGATGAGATATCGAAGGTGCTGGAGTCCGTCCGCGAGGCTTGCGCGGCGGGAGCCAACTATGGAGACATAGCGATTGTGGTCCGGGCCAAAGCCGAGGGTGCGGCCATCGCCGAAGCGCTCATAGCCGAAGGCGTCCCCGTGGTATCCGACGATTCCCTATCCGTGAAATCCTCGCTGATGGTACGCAAACTCACCGGAATCCTCGCCAACCACGAGAATCCCGACGACAAGATAAACCAGTATCTCGCCGAAGCCGAGAACGTGGAATTCCCCGAGGAATACCATTCGCTGACGGACCTCTGCGAGAACCTGCTACGCCAGCTGCAGGCGGCATCTCCCGAAGAATTCAAGGGCGAGACCCTCTACATACAGGCCTTCATGGACGAACTCCGGGAGTGGGTGGATGCCAACGGGAACGAGCTCCGATACTTCCTTCAGCATTGGAACGAAAGCAAGAGCACCATCAACTCCCCTGCCGGCACTTCGGCGGTGAGGGTGATAACCATACACAAGGCCAAGGGGCTGGAGTTCCCCTGGCTCATCTTCCCCTACGCCGAGAAAGTCGGGTTCTACAAACACGACTGGCGCTGGTGCACCCTCAAGACCGAAGGTACGCCGTTCATCCCGGAAGCGGAGGGAGCCTATCCGGTGGACCTCACGGACGGCACCGCCGACACCCTCTTCGCAGATTCGCTGCTTAGGGAGCGGGAGATGCAGAAGGTGGACAACATAAATGTATTCTACGTTGCCCTGACCCGCGCCGAGAAGCATCTGCACATTATTTCCGCACTGCCTCCCAAGGCGTTCAGGGAAAGCAAGAATCCGGAGTACAAAGACTTTTCCCAGCTGCTCTACACCTTCTGCGGAGGCTTGGAAGAGTATTCCCGGGGAGAGCCTTACGACTTCTCCCGTATGGAACGCAGAGAAAAGCAGGACGAACTGGACTTCCCTTATACCTACTGCTCCATCCCCATAGCCGACAGGCTGAAAGTTTCGGCAGATGCATCCGACTTCTTCGGAGAAGACGGAGCGGTGGGTGCAGCCGCATCCCCCCGCCGCAACGGCATCGTGCTGCACGGTATCCTTTCCAAGGTGCAGACTCCCGGGGACCTGCGCGGAGCCGTGGATGACGCAGTGATCGAGGGAGCCCTGAGCCCGGAAGAAGGCGAAGATGCCTTCGCCCTGCTCTCGGAAAGGATCGCATCCCACGCCGGATGGTTCGCGCGGAGGGGCCTCAACGAGACTACCGTCTTCGATGCCTACGGCAACCAGAAGCGCCCGGACCGCGTGGTAATCAAGGACGGGGAACTTACCGTGATAGATTATAAGTTCGGAGAGAGCACTCCCGAAAGCGACGAGCGTTACGGCCGCCAGGTGTCGGGCTATATGAAGATATTCCGTGCCTTAGGTTACGGAAAAGTTTCGGGGGCCGTCTGGTACGTTGTTTCCGATAAATTGGTAACTTTGTAGTCTGTATGAATTCTGCCGATGACTTTTCGCGCCTGGAGCTCAGCCTCCCCGCATGCACGCGCAACTATCGCTATTTCCGTTCCCTGCTGGAAGCGGAGACCAAGTTGCTGGTGCTGGTGAAGGCCAATGCATACGGACATGGAGCGGTTGAATTCGCCAACCTTATGCAGCAGGCCGGTGCCGATTATTTCGCAGTCGCCCTTCCTCTCGAAGGAGTGGAGCTCCGCCGCGCAGGTATCTCCCTTCCCATACTGGTGCTTACCGCCGGTACGGATTTCTTCGAGGAGATGATACAGTACAATCTGGAACCTTCCATACCCAATCTGGAGTCTTTGAAGACCCTTGTGGCCGTTCTGGAGGCTCGTGGAGTGAAGGACTTCCCCATCCATATCAAGCTGGATACCGGCATGCACAGGCTGGGATTCATGACGGGCGAACTGCCCGCACTCTTCGATTATCTCAAGAGTTGCTCTGCCGTCCGCGTGAAGTCCACCTTCTCCCACCTTGCAGTTGCCGAGGATCCGGAGCAGGACGCTTTCACCCTCGGGCAGATAGAGATGTTCCGGCGCAATGCCACCGCCCTGGGAGAAGCCCTCGGCTACAAGCCTATGTGGCATATACTGAACTCCGCGGGCATCGAACGCTTCCCCCAGTACCAGTTCGACATGGTACGCCTGGGCATTGGCATCTACGGCATCAGCGCCCTGCCTTCGGTGCATCTGGCGCCGGTGGCATCGCTAAAGGTCAAGATTCTCCAGATAAAGGAACTCGGCCCCGAAGACGGAACCATCGGCTATGGCCGCTGGGGCCACATCGCCCCGACCGGTACCAAGATTGCGACCATCCCCTGCGGATATGCCGACGGCCTCGACAGGCACCTCGGCCGCGGCAATGCTTCGTTCAGCGTGAACGGCCACCGCGCCCCTACCATTGGGAACATCTGTATGGATATGTGTATGCTCGACGTTACGGGTATCGACTGCGCCGTGGGTGACACGGTCACCATCTTCGGAGCGGACCCTACGGTTTCGGAGCTAGCTCAGATCCTCGGCACCATCCCCTACGAGATCCTCACTTCCGTCCCCCGCAGGATCGAACGTTTCATCGTCCGAAGGTAGTTTTTCCACCATCACCTCCAGAAGGGTCGCGTCCGCAGAGCGGGGCGCGAGTATGAATGATGTGGTTTCTGCAGGGATCAGCACGGTCTCACCTTCGGAAACGGTAAGCAGCCTTTCGCTGTCGGGGCAGACGTCGGGCGTGGTCTGGATTTCGAAGGAGCCTTTGACGGATGTGTAGGCGAGGCAGGTCTCGGAGGCGGTATTGTCTATGCTCAGGGCCTGTTTCAGTGCCACCCTGTTCACGCTGAACTGATTCAGTTTCAGGAGGTTCTGCACTCCGGGAATGTCGGTATCGGTGCCGGCAAAGCCGGCGAGCAGGGCGGAAGGATACTGGCTGTATTTGATGAAGTCCAGGGCATCGATGAAATTCAGTGTCTCGTCGAACTCATCTGCCAGATCATTACCCCAACTGCACAGGCAGAAGTCCAGGGCGGAAGATTCGCTCACTTCGACTATGGTCATAGGGCCGAATGCACAATGGGGCGTGCCGGAGGGGATGTAGAAACACTGTCCCGCACGAGGTTCCAGGGTATTCAGGAGCTTCACCGGATTGCCCTCCAGGCATTCCTGGTAGAGCTCGGAAGCATCGGTTTCGTCCCGGAAGCCTATCAGCAGGCGCGAGCCCTTGTCCGCCGAGACCACATACCAGAGCTTCTCCTTGCCGAGATGGTCGTAACGGTCGCGGGCGGTTTCATCGTCGGGGCTGACGCGAAGGGGCATCCTCCCATCTACCTGAATCCTTCTGATCTGGAAGGGAAACTGCACCCCGTAGCTGTCGAAGACATGGTCGCCGGTCACACGGTCGAGGTAGGTCTCCATCAGGTCTCCCATGGTATTGCCGGATAGCCAGCCGTCGAGCACGAAGGTGTCGCGGTAGCCCAGATCCGCCAGTCGGAACTGCTCGCTGCCCCAGGGATACTTGTCTTCGATGCGTGTGAGTCTGAAAGGATATAGTTTCTTTTCTTCCATAAAATGTCTATCTTTACCGATGCGAAGTTAGTAAAAAAACAGATATGAAAGGTATTTACATATTCCTCGCCGACGGTTTCGAAGAAGTCGAGGCCCTTGGCACAAACGACGTCCTCCGCAGGGCCGGACTCCGCAGCGAGCTGGTATGCATAAAGGAGGAGCCTTTCGTGCAGTCCTCCCACGGAATAACCGTGAGCGTGGATGATTGCCTCCCCTTCCTGCAGCCCGACCATGAAGGCACTACGGAGAAGGATGTTCTTATCTTCCCCGGCGGAATGCCTGGCAGCAAGAGCCTCTCGGAGTGCAAGCCTCTCATCAAGCTGATGCAGGAGCACTATGATGCCGGCGGCACCGTGGCAGCCATCTGCGCAGCCCCCGGACTGGTGCTCAGCCAGCTCAAAGGCATAGCCGGAGCGGAAGTTACCTGCTTCGATGGTTTCGAAGGCTATCTGGAGAAGGCCGGGGCGCATTTCAGCCCCAAGGCTGCCGTATGCTCCGGGCGCATCATCACCGGCCGCAGCGCCGGTCATGCCCTCAGTTTCGGCCTGGAAATTGTTAAGAAAGTATGTCCGGAGAAGGTGGACCAGGTGCGTCACGCCCTCTATCTGGAAACAGTCTAAGATATGGAGCTCAGACTCGACAAATATCTTTGGTGCATACGGGTTTTCAAGACCCGTTCCGATGCCACCGATGCCTGCAAGGGCAACAAGGTGCAGGTGAACGGCGTAGTGAGCAAGCCCTCGAAAGAGGTCAAGCCGGGCGACTTGCTGGTCGTACGCAAAGGCCCCGTGGAGCTTAGCTACAGGGTAAAAGCCGCATTGCATAGCCGCGTAGGTGCTGCGCTGGTGCCGGAATATGCCGAGAACCTGACCCCCGAGTCGGAATTGGACAAGCTTCACGCCCCGACCGAGACCTTCTTCGTGAAGCGCGACAAGGGCAGCGGACGCCCTACCAAGAAAGACCGCCGCACCCTGGATGCCCTCTGGGAGGCGATGGATGAAGAATAAACAACCACAGCTATGAATCTTGCCTGGATATTGATAATCGTCGTAATGGTTTTGAGCATGCTGGTGCAGACCATGCTCAACAGCCGTTTCAAGAAGTATTCTAGAGTTCCTATCTCCGTCAGCGGAGCCGAGGTTTCGGCAAAGATGATGGCCGACAACGGCATTACCGATGTCAAGATAGGATCGGTGAACGGTCAACTGACCGACCATTACAACCCGGCCAACAAGACTATCAACCTTTCGGATTCGGTTTTTGCCCAGCACAACATAGCCGCCGCTGCCGTTGCAGCCCACGAAACCGGGCACTGCCTGCAGCACGCCCAGGGCTACGGGCCTCTGAAGCTACGCAGCGCCATGGTTCCCGTGGTTTCTTTTGCTAACAACACCGTCCAGTGGGTGCTTCTCGCCGGGGTCCTTTTCATAAATGTATTCCCTAACCTGATATGGATAGGCATAGGGCTCTTCGCCCTGACGACTATATTCAGTTTCGTCACCCTCCCCGTCGAGATAGATGCCAGCCGCCGCGCCATTGCCTGGCTGGAGAGTTCCGGCCTCACCACCTACGAGACCCTTCCCATGGCCAAGGACGCACTCAAATGGGCCGCATATACTTACGTCGTCGCAGCCTTAGGTTCGCTGGCCACCTTGTTTTACTACATAGGAGTCGCCTCCAACCGCCGATGAAAAATATTTTGCTATATTTGCATCCGAATAGACATTTACTAAAACCTATTTAAATTATGAAGTACAAAATCATCGTGCTGGCCAAGCAGGTCCCGGACACGCGTAATGTGGGGAAGGATGCCATGACCGAAGCCGGCACCGTAAACCGGGCAGCACTTCCGGCCATCTTCAATCCCGATGACCTTCTCGCGCTCGAGCAAGCACTCCAGATCAAAGAACAGAATCCCGGCACTACCGTAGGTGTGCTTACCATGGGACCTCCCCGTGCGGGTGAAATCATCCGTCAGGGTCTATACCGAGGAGCCGATACAGGCTGGCTCCTGACCGACCGCCTCTTCGCAGGCGCCGATACTCTCGCTACCTCATACGCACTTGCCACCGCCATCAAAAAGATTGGCGGAGCGGACATCATCCTCGGAGGCCGCCAGGCCATCGACGGTGATACCGCCCAGGTAGGCCCCCAGGTAGCACAGAAGCTTGGTCTTACCCAGGTTACCTATGCCGAAGAGATACTCGGAATCGAGGACGGAAAGGCAACCATACGCCGCCATATCGACGGTGGTGTCGAGACCGTGGTCGCTCCCCTGCCTCTGGTTATCACGGTGAACGGCAGCGCAACCCCTTGCAGGCCTTGCAATGCCAAGCTCGTGATGAAGTACAAGCGTGCCACCTGCCCGGCCGAACGCCCCGCAGAAGCAACCAAGTACGATTATCTATACGAACAGAAGCCCTACCTCAACCTCACTCAGTGGAGCGTTGCCGATGTCGACGGCGATCCTCAGCAGTGCGGTGGCGCCGGCTCCCCTACCAAGGTGAAAGCCGTGCAAAACATAGTCTTCCAGGCCAAGGAGAGCAAGACTCTCAGCAGCAAGGACTCCGACGTGGAAGGCCTCATCAAGGAATTGTTGAACGAAAAGATCATCGGGTAGAGCTATGAAAAACAACGTATTCGTATATTGCGAGATCGAAGGCACGACCGTTGCCGAAGTCTCCCAGGAACTTCTTACCAAGGGCCGCAAACTGGCGACCCAGCTTGGAGTCCAGCTCCATGCAGTAGTTGCAGGCAGCGGAATCAAGGGCAAGGTCGAGAGCCAGATCCTCCCCTACGGAGTGGATAAGCTCTTCATCTTCGATGCCCCGGGTCTGTTCCCCTACACCTCCGCTCCCCACACCGACATCCTCGTGAACCTCTTCAAAGAAGAAGAGCCTCAGATATGCCTTATGGGTGCGACCGTCATCGGACGCGACCTCGGCCCGAGGGTGTCCAGCTCCCTTACCAGCGGCCTCACCGCCGACTGCACCCAGCTGGAAATCGGTGATTTCGAAGATATCAAGACCCACGAGAAATACTCCGACCTGCTATACCAGATACGTCCTGCATTCGGAGGTAACATCGTGGCTACCATCGTGAACCCTGAGCACAGGCCCCAGATGGCCACGGTGCGCAGCGGCGTCATGCAGAAGCAGATACTGGACGAGAACTACAAAGGCGAAGTGGTAACTCCCGACGTAGCCAAGTACGTTCCCGACTCCGACTACCTCGTGAAGGTCATCGACCGTCACATCGAGGCAGCCAAGCATAACCTCAAGGGTGCAGCCATCGTGGTTGCCGGAGGTTACGGAATGGGCAGCAAGGAGGGCTTCGACATGCTCTTCACACTTGCCAAGGAACTCCACGGAGAAGTTGGTGCCAGCCGCGCCGCGGTTGACGCCGGATTCGTGGACCACGACCGTCAGATTGGCCAGACGGGTGTCACCGTACATCCTAAGGTATATATCGCCTGCGGTATCTCCGGGCAGATCCAGCACATTGCCGGTATGCGCGACAGCGGTATCATCATCTCCATCAACACCGACCCCGATGCCCCCATCAACAAGATTGCGGACTATGTGGTGATAGGCAAGGTGGAAGAAGTCGTACCCAAACTCATTAAGTATTACAAGGCGAACAGCAAATAAACCTGACGAACTATGGCAAACTACTATACCGACCATCCCGAACTGGAATTCTACCTCGACCACCCTCTGATGAAGCGCGTGGTGGAGCTGCGCGAGCACTTCTACGAGGATAAAGATAAATTCGACGACGCCCCCGTGGACTACGAGGACTGCATCGAGAACTACAAGCGCGTGCTTGAGATAATGGGCGACCTGGCGGCCAACGTTTTCGCTCCCAACTCCGAAGATGTCGACCTGGAAGGCCCCCATCTCGAGAACGGCCGCATGATCTATGCTGCCAAGACCTTCGAGAACCTCGAGGCCATCCGCAAGGCAGGGCTCAGCGGAGTTGCCCAGGCCCGCCGCTATGGTGGACTCAACTTCCCCAACGTGCCTTTCAGCATGCTTTCCGAAATCGTTTCCGCAGCGGATTCCAGCTTCCAGAACATATGGAGCCTGCAGTCCTGCGCCGACACCCTCTACGAGTTCGGCGACGAGGATCAGCGCCAGCGCTACATCCCCCGCATCTGCGAGGGAGAAACCATGAGCATGGACCTCACCGAGCCCGACGCCGGTTCGGACCTGCAGCGTGTGATGCTCAAAGCTACCTTCGACGAGAAAGAGAATTGCTGGAGGCTGAACGGCGTGAAGCGCTTCATCACCAACGGAGATTCCGACGTGCACCTCGTGCTGGCCCGTTCCGAAGAAGGGACCACCGACGGCCGCGGACTTTCGATGTTCATCTACGACAAGCGCAATGGAGGTGTGGACGTCCGTCACATCGAGCACAAGCTCGGTATCCACGGCTCCCCTACCTGCGAGCTTGTTTATAAGAATGCCAAGGCCGAACTGGTGGGAAGCACCCGCCTGGGCCTCATCAAATATGTCATGGCCCTGATGAACGGCGCCCGCCTGGGTATTGCCGCCCAGAGCGTGGGCCTAAGCCAGGAAGCCTACAACGAGGCTCTCGCCTATGCCCGCGAACGTGCCCAGTTCGGCAAGAAGATCATCGACTTCCCTGCCGTGTACGACATCCTCGCCACAATGAAGGCCAAGCTCGATGCAGGCCGTTCCCTGCTCTACCAGACCGCCCGCTACGTAGATATCTACAAGGGCCTGGAAGACCTTCAGCGCTGCGGCCGAGAACTGACTGCCGAAGAGAAGCAGGAGATGAAGAAATACTCCCGCCTCGCCGACGCCTTCACTCCGCTGTGCAAGGGTATGAACTCCGAATACTGCAACCAGAACGCCTACGACGCCATCAGCGTGCACGGAGGTTCCGGTTTCATTATGGAATACAAGTGCCAGAGGCTCTATCGCGACGCCCGCATCTTCTCCATCTACGAAGGAACCACCCAGCTTCAGGTCGTTGCGGCCATACGCTACATCACCAACGGCACCTACCTCAACATAATGAAGGAGATGCTGGAAGATGCAGTCTCTGCCGAACTCCAGCCTTTGAAGGACCGTGTGGCAGCGCTCGTAGCCAAGTATGAGGCCGTGCTCGCTTCGGTTGCCGGGGAGAGCCAGGAGAAGCAAGACTTCATCGCCCGCCACCTCTACGAGATGACAGGCGACATAATGATGAGTCTGCTGATCCTGCGCGATGCCAGCGTTCGTGCCGACCTCTTTGCGCGCAGCGCCCACGTGTACGTGCGCCTCGCCGAGGCCGACTTCGCCCGCCACGAAGCCTTCGTTGCTACCGTCAAGGAGGAAGACCTCGAGAACTACAAATTCGGCGAATGACGGGTGACGAAGCCGGGCTCTTTCATCTTATCGTTGAAATAATAACCTAGCCAGGTTAATTGCGATGAGTTGATGTAGATGTCCAGGCCGTCGGAGTCTTCGCAGGTCTCTACGAACATATTTCTGGTTTTATCAGTCACTGAACCTCCGCTAATGTATGCGCAGCTCCAGTGACTGACTTTTAATGTATTCAGTTTACGACATCCCCTGAACATCTGGTTATATGAAGGGTCACCGTAATCACTCACAGCATCCATGTCGATAATCTCCAGATTCGGACAGTTCAAGAATGCCTGTGCGAAACTGGTCACCCTGCCGGCAAGCGGGATGGTAAAACTGGTAAGGGAAGAACATCCGTAGCAGATGACTGCCATTGTGCTGTATGGACTACTCGTCTCGAAAGATGCAGACTCGCTTTTCGTCAGGTTGACTGAACCCAGGCTCGAACAGTTGTAGAACATGCCATCCAATGTCCTGATAGCCTTGTTCTTGAAGAAGGAAGTGCCGAAATCGATGCTGGCAAGAGATGTGCATCCATCGAACATATCGCTGAAAACCGTGGCTTTCTGCGTATCGAATCCGCTGACATCCAAGGACGTAAGGGAAGAGCATCCTGCAAACATATAGGTGAACGTCGTTGCGGAAGACGTGTTCATGGTAGACAGGTCCAGGCTTGTCAGGGCGCTGCATCCGTTGAACATATTGCCGAAAGACGTCGATTGTGAGACATCCAACCTGCTCAGATCGACGGATTCCAGGCTTGAGCATCCTCTGAACATGGAGGAGACACCGGCTTTCGACAGGCCGACCTGGGAAAGCATTGCGATGCTTTCGAGAGCGGTCATCCCATGGAACATGGAAATGCAATCAGGATTGAGAAGCACCAGATCCGCACTCGTATGTAAGGTTATCACGCCGCTTCCGGCGTCGAAAGACGCGTAAATGGCTTTTCCGCTGTCAGCAAGATTGCTGGAAGTTGCTACAGGGGATGCCTCTCCGAGGGATAATACGATACCCTTGATAAGGTCATCCGTATCGTTACTTGTCCTGTTCGTGCCGGCGACCAAGGTCTTCAAGATATGATTGAAGTTCACGCCGGTGCAGAGCATGGATCTGAGGCCCACTTCTTTCACGGCCATTGGAGTGACCGTGTTACGGTTGACGACAACGGTATTTGTGGTAGAAATGGCGTCGCCCCCGACGACCCCGTCAAAGATGAACTCAAAGTTCAACCCGGCATAGGACATGGCCGGAAGCGCGAAATAGAAATCAGTGGGAGTCCCGGGGTCGAGCGTAACCGGGGGATCCAAGGTGAGAGTCAAAGACTCGCCCTGGCTCTCGCCGAAGCTGTACATACCCGTCGAAAAATCGTACTCATACCATCCTTCATAGTCTTCCCCCGTGCTATATTTACACATGGATATGCTCTTTACCGTCTGCGTGCCCTTGAGTTGGAGCTTCACCCAACCCACCTGGCTGACGAAACGGAAATGGGTGCCGTCATCCGTGGATGCCACCATGAAATTGCCGTACCCTTTCGTGTCCGAACTTGAAGTATATCCTCCGGTTGCCGCGTTGAACACACTGACCTTGTCGTCCGCAACGACAGAGACAGGGCCAACGGTAGAATACACGGCCCGGCAGTTCGTAAAACTCATACCTCCGGGAATGGTCGAAGACGAGCTTTCCGTGAATTGACCGGTGGCAGCATCAGTACACACGAAAGTAGTGACGTCCGTACCTTCATAGATATAGATTATATCTCCCGTTTCCCAATGATGACGGTACTTGTAACTGCCGGTGCCGTCATCGTAGTAACGGTCCATGCCGGCTTTGGTGTCATCGTCGGCGATGGAAGCATAGATCACCCTTGGAGATCCCATCTTTTCTTTCTGGCAGGAGATGGTCACTGCGGCAAAGAGGGCCGCGGCTAATAACAGTATCTTTTTCATATGCCTTCCTCCTTTACCATCCGATTTCGTTGTTTTCCGAAGAGTCCGTAATGCTAGCATTCAGCAGGACATTCCCACGGATATTCAGTTCTACCACCTCGGTTTCCGGTGCAAGGTATTCACCTTTTTTAAGTTCCCTCATACTTATGTCGTTTTATTTTATCCAGCTTATATCTACGGTTTGGCTGAATGCATCGTCGTCGATGCCTACGACGATCGCAGTGCATTCAGTCTGCACTATATCATTGACCGTGGTGCGGAGCGTCAGTCCGTTCCAGACGCAGAATTCGCCCTTTGCACCCTCCTTTGCCATTGCACCGTAGGCAACTGCGCCGAAGGCTTTCCCCTCTTTAGAATAAGTACCGGTCCACACGTCGCAGGTCAAGCCGAGTATCTTGGTTGTGCCGGTTTTTTCGAATCCGTAGTTCTTCAGAAGATTACTGCAGTCGTTCACCCATTCCGAGAACAGGTTGTTCACGGTCTGTTGGCAACGGTAATAATCGTATTCCGCCCACTCTTCATCGTAATACTGGTAGCCGGACTCGGTGGCACGGTCGTAGTAATAGGCATAGACGCTGCTCTGCGTTACCGTATCCCAACGGTATTTCTTCCCCTTGCGGGTATAAACAAGGCTGCCATTATCGCCGGAGTAGCCTTCCGCACTGGTGTACGAAAGCTTGATGGCATAGCCTTTTTCGTTCATTTCCTCGATGGTGATGCCGTCCGGCACTTCACCGTTATCGGGGCCGTTGAGAAGGCCGGCGCAGGAACACGCCGCTACACATACAGAAACAATCGACAGGGAAATAATAATCTTTTTCATATTACTGGTTGATTAAAGTAGTTTGTTCTCAATCGCTTTGCGGATCATCTCCACGGTAGTCTCCGAGGCCGTCTTCTCCTTCATCTTCTTGCGGTACCATTTGATGGTCGGGAGGCTAAGATGCAGTTCGTCGGCAATCTCCTGGCTTGTGCGGCCAGCTGCAATCATTTTAAGTATTGCCTTTTCTTTGTAACTGAATACTTCCATAAGCACGGGGTTTTGCTGAATCTGTCAACTGCAAAGGACTTGAATTTATTTCAAAAAAAAACTATCCCAAAGTATAGAAGCCACTATCCTAAAGTATAGATTTAAAGCCCTTTGCACCAGTAATGGATTGTTTTTGCTATCTTCGCCGATATGAAAAGACTGTTATTCATTCTTTGTTCCATATGCCTCTTTGCGCCGGCCATGGCCTATACCGACCACCGTGGGCACAACATTGATTCGCTGGAAAGAGTAGTTGCGGGATGGACGCCGGAACGCGAGGCTCTGGCATCGGAGCAGCAAGCGTCGGATCTGGTTCGCGCTTACTATGAGCTGATGCTGGGCTACAGGAATATCAATGGGGAACGCTCCAGCTATTTTGCCAAGAAGTGCCATGATCTTGCCCGGCGATGGAACTGGTTGTCCAAGATGGGTGACGGCCTCCGGGGCATGGCATTGATACACTATGGGTCCGCCCGATACGACAGTGCGCTGGTCTACTTCTTCAGGGCCAAGGACGTGGTCGACAGGATGGCATCCGGCGAAACGCCGTTCAATTCGGACACGGCCTATGATGAGGTCAGCATCGACGACAGTTATTCCTCGCTCTTTGGGGCGATGGGAAACTGCTACAACCTGATGGATTCCATTCCCAAGGCTATGGAGTATTACAAGCTGGCCGGGGAGATTTTCGAAAAGTACGGCTGGAACGAAAGCAATGCAGTGCTATGGTACAACATGGGGGAAACCTGGTATGAGCAGGGGAATATGGATCAGGCCCTCGAGTGCTACGAGACATCTCTCAGATACGCCAAGGCATCCGGGGATTCCCTTCAGATTGCCTCGGCTTTCAAAGGCCTTGGAGCCCTCTGGCTCGCTAAAGGAAAGACATCCCGGGCATTAGGCTATATCGAAAAGGCGGATTCCTATTATTCCCTTCATGAGGACCAGGAATTCATGGCGAGGATCGAGACCCTGGGCCTTACCAACAAGATTATCTCCCAGCACAAGAAACTCTGGAGGTCGCTGGCTATTGCCGGTGCACTGCTGATAGTGCTGCTGCTGACTCTCGCGCTGGTATTCAAGCGTATCGACCGGCTGCAAAAAGAGAAGGAGGGGGCGGATGCCGTCATCGAAGATGCCCTGCAGGAGGGAGCGGAGAGCTCCGAGAAGTTCCTTTCCGAGCGCGAGGAACAGATACTGCCGCTTATCGCCGCGGGCTACACCAGCCCCCAGATTGCAGAGAAAGTGTATCTCTCGCTTCCTACCATCAAGTGGTACAGGAAGAAATTGCTGGAAAAGTTCGATGCTGCAAATACTGCCGAGCTGATATCGAAGGCTAAGGAGAAGAGCTTGATATAAAATAATTTACTATATTTGTGTCATGGCAAGAAAAACAAAATCAGGCGTAGATCCGCGTTATCTCGACAAAGAGCGCGCCGCCCTTATGCGCACTTATCGTAAATCCGTGTTTTTCAACAAGAAGGAGCTTGCCGCTATCGAAGAATACTGCAAGCGCTTCGGCGTGCGTTCCCGCAGCGCCCTGATCCGCCAAGCCACCATCGAGCACATACTAAAAGAGTTGGACGCATCGCATCCAACTCTCTTCTAGCATTCCGGAGTAATCCTATAAGGACATGACGATTGCCAAAAAAAAGGCAATGAATAAAAAAAGGAAGCTACTCATCATTTCGCGGTTAAAGTTTTCGCAAAAATAATAAAAAATTATTGTTTTGCAATAAATTTTTATTGATTTATTGAGAAGACCTTATCCAGCTCCGATGCGGTAGGCAGCAGTTGCAGTAAAGATTCCGGTTCCAGGCGCCTCCCGATGATGCTTCCTTCGGGCGCCACCATATACATCTTGGGCGTAGACATCACCCCGTAAAGCCTCAGATAATCGCTGCTGACCTCTGGATCCCAATAATGTTCCAGCTTGATTCTGGGATTGCCCAGCTTGAAAGTCCTGCGGAATTCCCGCCATGCCTTCTTGTCGCGACCGGTATATACGGCGCACACGGTCAGAGGGAAGTCCACCTCCCTATCCAGCAGCCCCGGCAGCAGTTTCGCTTCTACCTTGCACTTGCTGCAAGCCGTATCGTAGAACCATAACAGCGTGGTCCTGCCTTTCGCAGGAATCTCCCTGCGGCCAAGGCAGGGTTTACGGAGAAGCAAGATAGGGGCATCCATCCCCAGCAAGCTGTTCCGGTTCATATTGCAGAACATCTCGGCGTCCAATGCCTCGAACTCCCCTTTGAACTTGACCTTCCCGGAGGCGAACCAGTTATCGTAAAGCCAGATGGCCACGGCCTCGTCGCCCATCACGGGAGCATCCTTGTAATAGTTGAACAGGCTTACCGCCAGATGCTGCTTAAGCAGCGAATCCTTGACGGAATTGATCAGGAACCCGCATTCGTTTTGCTTGGATTCCTGGCTTTCCTGCTGGATGGAGCCCACGTAATTCAGCATGAGGCTGTCCAGCACGGCATACACTCCATCCTGGTTCCCGGTCTGGGCGCCGAGGCTCAAACCGAAAGACAAGGCCAGAAGTATGCAGAGGAAGCGGCGCATCATTTTACCGAAGGGAGTTTGACGCCTTCCGGCATGAACAAGGACGTATCGCCGTTGTGGCGGAGAATATCCCTGACGGCGGAAGAAGAGATGTGGGCGAATTCCTGTGCGGTAGGGATTATGATAGTCTCTATTTCCGGGGCAAGCCTGCGGTTCGCGTCGGCGATGCTCCTTTCGTTTTCGAAGTCGAGCATGTTACGGACGCCACGCACTATGTGCTTTATGCCTAGCTGGCGGCAGATTTCGATGGTGAGCCCATCGTAATTGACGGCCCTGACGCCTTTCAGATCCTTGGTTGCCTGACGTATGATGTCCAACTTCTGCTCGGTGGTGAAGAAGCCGCTCTTATCCTGGTTGACACCGACTGCCACAACGATCTCGTCGAACATGGTGAGCGCACGCTTCAGAATATTGAGGTGTCCCTCGGTAAACGGGTCGAAAGAACCCGGGAATAATGCTATAGTTGCCAATTTACAGGTGTTTTGTTTTCGTTGATCAAAATCTCGTTGGTACGGGAGAAATGCCTGCATCCGAAAAAGGCCCCGCCGGCAAGAGGGCTGGGATGCGCAGCCTCCAGCACGGTATGCCGGTTGGTGTCGATAAGCACCTTCTTGCTGCGGGCGAAATTGCCCCAGAGGAGGAATACGACCCCCTCGCAATTATCTGATATATACTTGATTACGGCGTCGGTGAACTCCTCCCAGCCCTTGCCTCGGTGCGATGCCGCCTGGCCACCCCTTACGGTGAGGATGGCGTTCAGCATAAGCACGCCCTGACGGGCCCAGGCTTCCAGGTTAGGGCGCCCGCTCATCTTCAGCCCGAGATCGCTTTCTATCTCCTTGAAGATGTTCTTGAGCGAGGGCGGGGCCGGAACGTTGTCCGGCACCGAGAACGACAGGCCCATCGCCTGCCCCGGATTATGATAAGGGTCCTGGCCGAGGATGACGACTTTCACCTGGTCCACAGGAGTAAGCTCGAAAGCACGGAAGATCTGGCTTCCAGGAGGATAGACCACCTGTCCGGAGGCCTTTTCCTGATGCAGGAAATCGACAAGCCCCGCAAAGTAGGGTTTGTCGAACTCACTTTGCAAGGCCTTGCGCCAGGATTCTTCTATGCGGACTTCCATCAGAAAACCAATGATATTACATCGTCTATGGTCTTGACATAATTGAAGTTGAGTCCCTTCACGTAGATTTCCTTGATGTCCTCGATGTCCTTGCGGTTCTCTTCGGACAGAAGTATGGTGTGCACCCCGGCCCTCTTGGCGGCCAGGATCTTCTCCTTGATACCGCCCACGGGGAGCACGCGTCCGCGGAGAGTCATCTCACCGGTCATGGCAATGCCTTTCTTGATTCCCTGACCGCGGAGCGCGGAAATCATCGAGGTGACCATGGTGATACCGGCAGAAGGGCCGTCCTTGGGCACTGCGCCCTCCGGCACGTGGACATGTATATCCTTCTCGCTGAAGGTCTTGGAGTCCATGTTCGCAAGCTCCGGATGAGCTTTGATATACTGGTATGCGATGGTGGCGGATTCCTTCATCACATCTCCCAGACTGCCGGTCATGGTGAGGATGCCCTTGCCACCGGAAACGGAACTCTCGATGAAGAGTATCTCCCCACCCATCTGGGTCCAGGCCAGACCGGTCACGATGCCGGGGCCTTCGTTGCCCTTCTGCATATCGTGGAAAGCCGTAGGCAGCCCCAGGTACTCCTTGAGATGCTCCTTCTTTACGGTAGCGGGATGCTCCTGTTCGAGGGCTATCTTCTTGGCGGTGACGCGGGCGAGCTTGGCAATCTGCTTCTCCAGGCCGCGCACGCCGGACTCGTGGGTATACTGGTCGATGATCTCCTTGATGGCAGATGAGTCCACCTTGAGGTCGGAAGCCTTGAGGCCGTGCTCCTGACGCTGCTTGGGCAGCAGGAAATGCTTGGCGATCTCCAGCTTCTCCTCGGCGAGATAACCGGTGACGTTGATCACCTCCATACGGTCCAGCAGGGCCGGCTGTACCGGCGAAATGCTGTTGGCGGTGGTGATGAACAGCACCTTGGAGAGGTCGTAGTCCAGATCCAGGTAGTTATCGTGGAAAGTGGTGTTCTGCTCGGGATCGAGGGCCTCCAGCAGGGCGGATGAAGGGTCGCCCTTGAAATCGGAAGCAAGCTTGTCGATCTCGTCCAGCACTACCACGGGATTGGAGGTTCCAGCCTTGGCGATACCGTTAAGTATCCTGCCGGGGAGGGCTCCTACGTAAGTCTTACGGTGGCCGCGGATCTCCGCCTCGTCGTGCATGCCTCCCAGGGAGATACGCACATACTTGCGGCCGAGGGCCTTGGCTATGCTCTTTCCGAGGCTGGTCTTACCCACGCCCGGAGGGCCGTACAAGCAGAGGATGGGAGATTTCATATTCCCCTTCAGCTTAAGCACCGCGAGGTACTCTATGATACGGTCCTTCACGGTATCGAGGCCGTAATGGTCGTCGTCCAGCACCTTCTGGGCATGCTTGAGGTCCAGGTTGTCCTCGCTGGTCTCGTTCCAAGGGAGATTCAGCATGAAGTCCAGATAATTGTACTGGATGCTGTAATCCGGGGAATTGGTATTGTAGCGGGAGAGCCTGTTGAGCTCTTTCTCGAAGGTATCTGCTATATCCTTGGGCCAGTCCTTCTTCTCGGCGCGGGCCTTGAGGGCTTCGATATCGTCGCCGTCGTCCATTCCCAGCTCTTCCTGGATGGTACGCAGCTGGCTGTTCAGGTAGTACTCGCGCTGCTGCTGATCCATCTCGGACTTCACTTTCTGGTTGATGTCCTGCTTGATCTTGGTGAGCTCGAGCTGCATGTTCAGCATCGACAGCAGTTTCATAGCACGGACCTTAACGTCGTCGTACTGCAGGAGGTCCATCTTGTCGGAGAAGTCATCCACCTCCACCGTGGTGGCGATGAAGTTCACCAGGAACTGGAAATTGTCGATGTTGCGTATGGCGGAGATAGCCTCGCGGGAGGCCATCGAACTGCTGCGGATGATGTGCCCGGCCTGCTCCTTGAGCGAATCGGCGATTGCCTTGAGCGAAGTCAGGTCCCCTTCGGGAAGATAGTCGTCCAGATAATGGACCCGTCCGGTAAGGTAGGGTTCATAATCTATGATGGAATCCAGCGACAGCCTCTTGAAACCCTGCAGGATTGCGGTGATGGTGCCGTCCGGCATCTCCAGGCTCTTGATGATACGGGCCACGGTGCCGTACTGGAAAAGGTCGGCCTCGGAAGGATCCTCTACGGTTACATCCGTCTGCGGGACGCAGGCGATGAACATGTCGCGCTCTTCCGCATCCTTGATGAGGCGTATGGATTTGTCGCGGCCGATAGTGACCGGGAAGATGGTGCCGGGAAAGAGGACGGCATTGCGCAAAGCAAGCACCGGCAGTATGTCCGGAAGGGTGGATTCATCCACCTTCTGCATACTGTCGCCCTGCATTACAGGGATGATGCTGACCTCCGCTCCAGCCGGAAATGTATATTCTTTATCTCTCATAAAATGTCAAAATGTCAGTGCAGGGACAGGTGTCCCCTTTATGCAAATATAGTCAATCTCCGTGCCACTGCCAAAAAAGCAATATAGGATTTTGATTATTAAAAAATTAACTCTATTTTTGCATTCCCAAAAAGAGAACTAACTAGATTACTTACTATTATGACTAAAGCAGACATTGTAAACGAAATCGCCAAAAACACTGGCATCGAGAAAATTCAGGTTCAGGTAGTTGTTGAAGAATTCATGGCAGCCGTCAAGGATTCTATTTCCAAGGGACAGCCCGTCTATCTTCGTGGATTCGGTAGCTTCATCATCAAGCACCGCGCACAGAAGGCTGCACGCAATATCACCAAGAAGACTACCATCAACATCCCTGCACACGATGTTCCGGCCTTCAAGCCCGCCAAGGTTTTTGTCGCTTCCCTCCAGAAATAAATCCTAAAACATTTTTTATATGCCTAGCGGAAAGAAGAGAAAAAGACATAAAATGGCTACGCACAAGCGTAAAAAACGCTTGCGCCTCAACAGACACAAGAAGAAATAGTCGTCGATAGAGGCTCGTACGGGAGATCCGGCGGGCCTCTGTTCTTTTAACAGCACAAAACCAATAAATCCACGCAATGGACGAACAGAAAATCGAACGAGACCTTGTAGTAGAAGAAAACCTGTCGGAAGTCCGCATAGCCTTGATGGAGAACCACAGGCTTATCGAGCTCAACAGGGAATCTAACGAAGGTCACAGTTTTTCGGTGGGAAGCGTCTTCCTCGGCAGAGTGAAAAAGCTCCTGCCCGCCCTGAACGCAGCTTTCGTGGATATAGGTGACAGCAAAGAGGCTTTCGTCCACTACCTCGACCTCGGTTTCCATTTCACAGCCTTCGACGAATTCGTAAGGGAGAGCAATCCCAACAAGAACCTCAAGAATCTGTACAGCGGCATCAAGCTCGGTCCGATTCTCGAGAAGGAAGGCAGGATCGAAGACCACCTCAAGGTCGGGCAGATGATCATAGCCCAGATTGTCAAGGAGCCTATCTCCACCAAGGGTTCGCGTCTGACTGCGGAAATTTCATTGGCAGGACGCAACATTGTACTGATGCCTTTTGCCGACAAGGTCAACGTGTCGCAGAAGATTTCATCGAAAGAAGAGAAGAAAAGGCTCGAGACCTTGGTCAAGAGCATCCTTCCCAAGAACTATGGTGCCATAATCCGCACCGCTGCCGAAGGCAAGAACGCCAGTGTTCTGGTAGCCGAGTTGCAGAGCCTCATCGACAAATGGGAGAGTTCCTGGCAGAAGATAGCCAAATCCAAGGGCACGCAGCTTCTCTTCACCGAGTACTCCAAAACCACCACCATCCTCAGGGATCTGCTGAATGATTCGTTTACCAACATCTACGTGAACGACGAAAAGATCTACGAGGAAACCAGAAAGTACATCTCCCTCATCTCACCTGAGCAGGAGAAGATCGTAAAACTCTATGACGGCAAGGAGCCCATCTTCGACCATTTCGAGGTGACCCGCCAGATCAAGAGTTCCTTCGGTAAAGTCGTTCCCATCAAGCAGGGTGCATACCTTGTGATAGAGACTACCGAGGCCCTCAACGTCATAGATGTCAACAGCGGTATCAGAGCTAAGACTTCCGACCAGGAATCCAACACTTTCGAAGTTAACAAGCTTGCCGCAGAAGAGATTTCGAGGCAGCTGAGGCTGCGCGATATGGGTGGTATCGTAATCGTGGACTTCATCGACATGGAGACACAGGAGCACCGGAACGAGTTGTTCAAGTATATGACCGAGCTGATGAGCAAGGATCGCGCTAAGCATAACGTGCTTCCCCTTACCAAGTTCGGGCTTATGCAGATTACCCGCCAGCGCATCCGCCCCGTCACCGAGATCAACGTGATGGAGAAATGCCCTCTCTGCCATGGTACCGGCAAGATTGCTTCTACCGTGGTCATCGACGAGCAGGTGGAAAGGCGCCTGGCCTATTACGTGACCGAGAAAGGCATACGCGAACTCACGCTCCGCACAAGCCCCATCCTGGGCGCTTATCTCAGCAGAGGATCTTTCGGATCATCCTACGTAGCCAAATGGCGCCGCAAGTACAAGTGCAAGCTGAAGTTGGAGGAATCCACTGCCAACACCATCCTGCAATATGAATTTCTGAATGCTAAAAAAGAGGTCCTCGAATAGAGAACCTCTTTTTTTTTGATCTGTCGGATGATTATTCGAAACGCCTGAAGGCGATGCAAGCATTGTGGCCGCCGAAGCCCAGCGAATCCGAGATACCCAGGGTGAGGCCGGCCTTGACTGCCTTGTTGGGCGTGTAGTCGAGGTCGCACTCAGGATCCGGAGTGTCGAGGTGGATGGTAGGGGTCACGATACCCTCCTTGAGCGAAAGCACGGTAGCGATAGCCTCGGCCGCACCAGCAGCACCCAGCATATGACCGGTCATACTCTTGATGGAGGTGATGTGTGCCTTATATGCGTCGTCGCCCAAGGCAAGCTTGTATGCCTGGGTCTCGGCAGCATCGTTAAGATGGGTACCCGTGCCGTGTGCGTTGATGTAGAGCACATCATCTGCATTGTAGCCGGCTTCCTCGAGCGCAAGCTTCATGGCCTGCGACTGGGTGGTGCCGTCCGGACGGGGTGCGGTGGAATGATAGGCATCGCAAGTGTTGCCGTAGCCCACCATCTCGGCGTAGATCTTCGCTCCGCGGGCCTGAGCATGCTCGAGGCTCTCCAGCACGAGGATGGCACCACCATCTCCCATGACGAATCCGCCGCGGTTCAGGTTGAAAGGCAGGGATGCATAATTGGGATCCTCGGA
>Ga0310696_10003118_pt1 | contig 20988 bp, 19 predicted proteins | sample AusTroGonzalo_MG_4_FD_203885 | JGI IMG/M metagenome (GOLD analysis project Ga0310696, IMG submission 203885) | Bovine rumen microbial communities from tropical cattle in Woodstock, Queensland, Australia - Gonzalo_02 (v2) (version 2) | ecosystem: Host-associated > Mammals > Digestive system >... | reverse complement strand
ACGCCTCAACAGGCATCTGCGGATCCTTTCCCGCGGCCCTTACGCAGCAGTCGGCAATCTTTCTGGAAAAACCCGAAAAGTTCTTCTGCAAAAAAGCAGTTGCCGAGACGCCCGATGCATCCTCAAAAGCTTTATTGAAGAGTTCAAACGCATTTTCCCCAAACGGTATGATTCTGTTCTGCGGGGGCGGGAGAGTGTAGATTCTTGCCGGCATGACCTCGCGGTAAGAGCTTGTCCTCTCGTCAACGCGCCTCAGACAGTCTATGATGACGCCCTTTTCGTTAAGCAGTACTATGTTTGAATAGCGACCCATTATCTCGCATACAAGCACCCTCGTCACGGGGTCGCCCATCTCGTTTCTCGTCGCAAAGCACAGCTTCAGTATTCTGTCGCAGTCGACCTGCCCGATTGATGTGAGTTCGGCGCCGATGAGATGCTTGCGGAGGGCCATGCAGAAGGAAGGAGCGTCCATCGGATTCTCCTTGGCGATATTGCTGATGCCTATGCGCGCGTTGCCGGCATTTGCCGAAATAACAAGTCTGAAATTGTTCGAATTGTTTCTGATGATAAGATCGATTTCGTCTTTTTCGGGTTCAAAAACGCGGGACACCCTGCCGCCGACGGCAAGCCCCTCAAGCTCCCACTTTATGCATCTTGCAACAACACCGTCAAAAGCCAAAACAATTACTCCGTAAATTTATTCTCCCTGAAGGTTCTTCAAGTAAGTATAAAGCGTCTCAGGGTCGTTCTCAGGCACCGAAATGCACGGCACCCTGTTTTCAATTCCGTCAAATCCCGCAAATACCGAAGCGAGCTGCTCGCCGCGTTTGGGAAGCGGCAGAAGCACCGAAAACCTGTCAAAAATGTCTTTTCTCGACGCGCTCGTAACGCTTTTCACATTTCCGGGGAAAATAATCCCGGAAAGCAGATGTTTTTCGCTCACGGGAGTCTTCGTAAAAGGCGTAGTGTAAACGTAAAGCGTACCGCCCTCGCTCATAACCGCGGCATATGAATCATCGACAGCCGAAACGTCGTCAAACTTCTCCTCCAAACCGCCAATGTAACCGCCGCCTTCACCGTCATTTCCTCCGGCAGCGACATACGCCCTGCCGCCGATGAGAACAACCGAAGCCTTTATTCCGAAGCCTCCGAGCTCCGGAAGCGCCGCGAAAAACTTTTCCGCAAAAAGCCTGAGCGCTGCCCGCTCGCGGTCGTATCCTTTATATTTTGAGCAGAAGTTTTTAAGCTCAAGATCGGTGACTTTTAAAGACACTGCGGGCTCGCCCCTGAAATCGCTGCGGAAAGCCTGCAGGTTTCTCAGGAAACGCTTGCTCTCGCTGTCGATTTTGGTGTTTATTCCCGCAATGCTGGCCTTGACTATCATGACAATAAGGTTCCCGGTTTTATGCATTCTTAAGGCTTAAAACAGCAGCCTCAAGGTCCTTGCTCTTGAAAAGATATGATCCGGAGACTAGTATGTCGCAGCCCGCAGCAGCGCTTTCGCGGCCTGTCACACTGTCAATGCCTCCGTCGGTTTCAATCATGAATCCGTACCCTTTTTCGTCCCTTATCTTCGCCGCGCGTCTTATCTTGTCGGTTACGCTTGAAATGTATTTCTGGCCGCCGAAGCCTGGGTTTACGGTCATAAGAAGCAGTATATCAATGTTTCCGAGAATCTCCTCGCAGGCGGAAAGAGGTGTCGCCGGATTCAGCGCAACGCCGGCCTTGGCACCGGTCTCTTTAATCTGATTTACAAGCCTGTCAAAGTGATTCGTAGCCTCCGCATGCACGATTATAATGTCAGAGCCCGCGTTCCTGAAATCGCCAATGTACTTCTCCGGGTTCTCAATCATAAGGTGCGTCTCAAACGGAATCTTCTTATACGGGAGCAGCGACTTGATGACAGGCGCTCCGAAAGTGATATTCGGGACAAAAGCGCCGTCCATGACGTCAAGGTGCGCATAGTCGCATCCGGCGTCCTGCACCCTTACAAGTTCCTTTCCCATCTGCGAAAAATCGCACGAGAGCATTGAGCAGGAAACAATTCTCATCTTTAATCCTCCGTTCCGGCCGGTAAATCAAAATCAGACCGGATCATCTGTACTTGTTTTTCTCCTTGGCGAGAAGCTCTTTGTAAATCTCTTTGTACCTCCCGTACCTGCCGGGAGAGAGGATGCCTTTTTCGAGAAGCTCGCCGACGCAGCAGTCCGGCTCGCCGGTGTGGCTGCAGTCCTGGAACCTGCAAAGGCCCCTGTTGTCAAACTCTTTATATAGATCGGCAAGTTCTTTCGGCGCGACGTTGAACGCGTCAAAAAAGCTGAATCCGGGCGAGTCGATGACGTACTTGCCGTCGCCCGCGTCAAAAAGCTCCGAGTGCCTCGTGGTGTGTTTTCCGCGTTCAGTCTTAGCTGAAAGGCCGCCGGTCGCCATGGCTTTTCGCAGAAGAAGCTTGTTTGTGAGCGTCGATTTTCCGACGCCCGACTGTCCGCAGAGAACCGTCACGCCGCTCGGTATTGCCGATTTTATCTTTTCGGCGTCCTTTTCGGCATCTTTTCCCTCAAGGGAGGCGATGAAAACGCCGCCGTCGACAGCACTTTCGTATTCGTCTTTCAGGCTCTTTGCCTCTTTCCTGTCAATGTCGCTCTTGTTTATCACCAGGATAACGCCCGCGCCCTTCTGCCTCACCGACAGGAGAAGCTTGTCAAGGAGCGTCAGGTCGGGCTTGGGATTCGCCGCCGCGATTATGAACAAAACGCAGTCGACGTTTGCGACGGCGGGCCTTACCAGCGAGTTCTTCCGCGGCTTTATCTCTGTTATAACAAATCCGCTGCCGTCCTCGCGGTCCGGTGAAATCCTGACAAGGTCGCCGACCATCGGTTTTATCGACTCAAGTCTGAAGATTCCCCTCGCCTTGCAGTCGTACAAAGCGTCGCCGCAGGCGACAGTGTAGATGCCTCCGATGCCGCGGATTATGATGCCGTCAGCCGCAGCGCCTGTTAAAGCGGCTGCACCGTTGTTCCTGTCTATAACGTTTTCAGCAGGTCGTTTCTGTGCCAAGAGCAGTTTTCCTCATTCAAAAAGGAGTAGGTGTGAAATTGTCCGGGTAAACGTCGGGAGTCTCAACAGGCTCCGTCGGCTCGGGTGTGTAGCTCCACTCTTCGGGCGTCGGAGTCGCGATCATCTGCTCAGCGGTTCTCTTTACGATTCTCATCTCGTAAAGGTCCGTGACGTTGACGTAAACGTACATTCTGACCTCGGTCTTGCCCCAGTTGAAGGGAACGGTGACCTCGAGCGGGAATTCGCTCTTAAGAACGCCTGAACGCTTGAAATCGTACTTCTTGTCCTTTGCCCTCTGCTCAACGTCCTCGCCGGTCTCGCTGAAGATGACGCCAATGACATCCACAACGCCTCCCGATACGAACTCATCGGGGCACTGAATCTCAACAACAACGGGTATCGAGTGCTCGTCAAGCTGCTCCTTGTCGTAGAAGTAAATCGTAACTTCCGTTCCTACCGAGACTCTGCTTCCGGCAGCCGGGTACTGTCCTACAACAGTATCAAATGCCTGGTAAGGGCCTCTTGTGGGCTCCGGCGTATCTGTCGGCTCAGGCGTGTCGGTCGGAGTCGGCGTGGGCGTCGGGGTTGCCGTCGGGGTGGGAGTCGGCGTCGGAGTAGGTGAAGGCGTGGGAGTCGGTGTCGGGGTCGGAGTATCCTCTCCGGGGTTTTCGGAATCACCCGGATTTTCGGCTGTAGGAGTCTCCTGTCCTTCTGTTTCCGAAGGCTCTGTTGCCTCCTCTGTCGCCTCTTCGGTGGGCTCCGGAGTGTCTGTCGGCTCGGGAGTCGGTGAAGGCGTCGGCGTAGGAGTCATGAAGTAAAGCGTCATATCCTCGTCGGGGCTCGGATAAACGTTTCCGAGCTTGAGACCCGCATTGGCGATAGCGACGAGCGCCTCGTCATATGTAAGACCCGTGAGGTCAGGCACAAACACCTTCTCGCCAACGTTCTGCTTTGAAATATAAAGCTTGATTGTCGTGTTCTTCTTAACCGGCATTCCGGATTCGGGCGACATGCTGATGACTGTGTTGTGAGTCACCGACGAGTCGACCTCTATGTATTCGGCCTTGAGTCCCTGCCTTCCGAGAGCCTCTTTTGCCTCGCTGAGGTTAAGGCCGATATAGTTTTCAAGAATGACGTCGTCCTTGTTGCGCGCGCACGTGAGGATGACCCTGTCGTTTGAGGTGACCTCCGTGTCCTTGGCGGGACGCTGGCTCGTGATGTAGTCGGTCGGGTAAAGGTCGGTCTCAAAGTAGTGAACTTCGACCTCGATGTTCTTCTCGGCAAGCATCTTCTGCACGTCGACCCTGTTGTAGCCCGTGTAATCCGTGAGGATGAGCACCTCTTTCTGCTCTTCGGTGACCTTCTCCGTCCTGTTGTCAAGGTAATAGTCAACGTAGAACCAAATGATGGCACCGCCAAGGATAAGCGACATGAAAACTGCAAGCGCAGTGATCACAATCCTTCCGGGGTGCCTCTTTATACGCGCGGGAGCCGCCGTGAAATTGTCTTCTTTTGCGTGAATTTCGTCAAGGGCTCTCTTGTCGCCTTCGGGGCCTCTCTGCTGGTCGTAGTCGTAGTTTGAAACCTCTTCGACGCCGCTCGGAGCCTCGCCCTCGGGCCTTTCAACCTTATGTGCGCCCTCTTTTCTCGCAAGGTCGCAGTCCTCGGTGATGATGTCCTTGTCGAGCATGTACTGTGCGGATACGAGTATCGCATCAGGTTCCTTCTCAGCCGCGATGAGCATGTCGAGCATCTCCTCGGCGGACGAGAAGCGGTCTGCGGGGTCCTTCATTGTCGCCAATACGACGACGTCCGAAACAGCTCTCGGAATGGTCTCGTCAACGACGCAGGCAGGTATAACGTTATACTTGCTTCTCTTGATCGCAACAGAGCCTGCGGACTCGCCGTCGAAAGGCACGTTGCCGACAAGCATCTCGTAGAAAGTTATACCGAGCGAGTAAATATCCGTCTTGCGGTTTGTCGTTCCGTCCTCTTCCTGCTCCGGCGCCATGTAGTAAACAGAGCCGTCGCGGTCGCCCGCCATCCTCGTGAACGAGTCGGGGCGGTTGGTCTTGGCGATACCGAAGTCGGTCAAAGTGACGTGTTTGTTTTCGTCGACAAGTATGTTCTGGGGCTTAATATCTTTGTGGACAACGCCTTTCGAGTGCACGTAGCAAAGAGCCGCGAGCACCTGCTTCATGATCTCAACACAGTCCTGCCAGTCAAGAGCGCCGCCTTGGCGGATGAGCTCGTCAACATTCACACCGTTGATTCTTTCCATCGCGATGTAATGCTTGCCGCAGTAATGGCCAAGGCCGTAGACCTTGACGATGTTGGGGTGGCGGAGTCCGCTGACGTTTTCAGCCTCGCGCTTGATCCTCTCGATGTGGTCAGGGCTGTCCGAGTACTCACTTTTCAGCACCTTCAGGGCGACGTCGATGTCAAGCACAATGTCCCTTGCTTCATAAACAACAGACATGCCGCCAATGCCCAGAAAGCTCTTGACCTCATATCTGTCGTTAAGTATTGTCCCAACGGGAATCAAGTCAGTTTTTTCCATTTTTCCCTTCACGGGCCGTAAAACCCGTCAAAAAAGATTACACAGCAACGAGAGCCGCCGTTATGTCGTCCTCGCTGCCGCAGCCGAGCGCGCATCTTATGAGAGACTTGCAGAGGTTTTCAAGGCTCTGAAGTCTGTTCTCGCGGAAAATGGCGCTTATTTCATAGTCATCAGCGGCAGAGCAGAGTCCGTCGCTGCAAAGCATAAATATGTCACCGCTCAAAACGTCAACCGCATACATATCCGGAAGACCTGCGGGGGCCGTACCTGAAAGGAAGCCCATGGCCTTGGTTATTGCGTTGGTCGAGAGGTATTTTCTTATTTCGTCCCTGGTGTAGCCCTTGTCGAGCATGAGCTGGGCAATGGAGTGGTCCTTAGTGAGCTGGGTAAGTTTGCCGCCTCTGAACACGTAAGCTCTGCTGTCGCCGACGTTGCAGATGACCGCCCTGCTTTCGCTTTCGATGAGCGCGATTATTACAATCGTCGAGCCCATGCCTTTTCTGTCGGGATTGCCCGCAGCCTCGTTCTCGATGATCCTGCTGACTTTCACAACCGAATCCGAGATGAAATCCGAAAGGCCTTCCTCTCCGTCGTAAACGTATTTCCGGGCGATTTCGAGAAACTTAAACACCGAAAGACTTCCGGCAACATCACCCGCAGCGTGCCCGCCCATACCGTCCGCGACAACCGTAAACCTCACTTTTCGGTCAGCAGAAACACAGGCCCCGAAGAAATCTTCGTTGACCTTTTTCCCGTAACCAAGTCGGCTGATTGCGTAGCTTTCCACGGCGGTCTCCTTTTTGATTTAGCGGCTCGCTTCCGTCCGCTGCGTTATGATGGATTTTTCCACGGCTTATTATACAACAAATCGTCCCGATTTCAATTAAATAAATTTAATTTTAATAAATAATAAATCGCCAATGCGTCAAAAACACGTCGAAAAAGTCCGCTTTCGCTAAAATCCGCAAAAACTACTGCTGAGTTTCTTCTTTTATAACGCTCTTTCTCAGCTGACCGCACGCCGCGCTTATATCGCGCCCGAGCTCCCTTCTCACGGTCGCTTCGATGCCCTTTTCCTCAAGATAACCTTTGAATTTTTCGATTGCAGACCTGTCGGGTCTTTCAAATCCGGTGCCTGTGACCTTGTTTACAGGTATGAGGTTTACGTGGCATTGGAGATGAGAAAGCCTTCTTGCAAGCTCGCCCGCATGCCTTCTTGAGTCGTTGACGCCCGCTATAAGCGAATACTCAAACGTCACCCTTCTTCCCGTAATCTTGACGTATTCCCTGCAGGCGGCAAAAAGCTCATCAAGCGGGAAACGTTTATTTACAGGCATGATTTCCGACCTCTCCCCGTCAAAGGGATTGTGGAGAGACACGGAAAGAGTCACAGGTATGTTTTCACCTGCAAGCCTCAGAATGTTAGGGACAATGCCGCACGTCGAAAGCGATATCTTTCTCGCGCTTATATTCAGCCCGTCGGGGCTCGTGACAAGCTTCAGGAACTTTATGATGTTGTCGTAATTGTCAAGGGGCTCACCGATGCCCATAATGACGATGTGCCCGATTCTGATGTTTTTGAACTTATTGACGGCAATGATCTGCCCGAGTATCTCACCCGGCGTCAAATCTCTTGAAAATGCGATGCCCGAGGAAGCGCAGAACTTGCAGCCCATCCTGCAGCCCGCCTGCGACGATACGCACACCGAGTAGCCGTAGTTGTACTTCATGAGCACGCACTCGACAAGCACTCCGTCATAAAGCTTAAAAAGAAACTTCACCGTCTCGTCAAGCTTTGACTCCCTTACAAGCATGATCTCCGGAATTCCGGAAACTGCGGCTTCTTTCAGCCTCTCCCTGTCTGCCTTGGAGAGCGTCGTTATATTCTCAATGTCATCGCCGGTGAGAAGTCTTCCCATGATCTGCCCCGCCCTGTATTCGGGCATGTTCAGAGATCTCACGAAAGCCTTAAGCTCCGTGAGGTCAAGATCAAGCAGCCTGATTTTTGCATCTTCGCCCATGGGAAAACCGCCTTAAATAACGTCTGCGAGCCTCTTGATTTGAGGCTTATTGTCAACCGAAAACGCCCGAAATCGTATGTCCGTTAAGGTATGATTTTACGTCCATCCTCTTTGAATTCTCGGGCTGAATTTCAAAAACTTCGATTGCGTTTCTCCCGCATTTTACGGTAAAACTCTTCTTGTCAACCGAAACGATCGTACCCGGCGCGGCACCGCTGTCGTCTTCTTTTACTGCGGTATTGAAAAGCTTGAACTTTTTGCCGCCGAGAAAAGCCGTCGCACCCGGTTTATCATCAAGACTTCTTATTAGATTGTGAACCTTTTCCGCGTCAAGGTTAAAATCGATTATCTCCTGCTCTCTTAAAAGAGGCGGGGCAAATGTCGCCAATGAATTATCCTGCGGAATGCGATTCACAGTCCCGTCGACAAGACCTTTAAGAGTCTTTACGATAAGGTCCGCACCGATATCCGAGAGACGGTCGCTGAGCTCGCGAAGGGTCATATTGGCGGTAATCTCACATTCCTCTTTAAGGAGCATGTCGCCTGTGTCCATGCCTATGTCGGTCATCATTGTCGTGACGCCTGAGACCTTCTCGCCGTCCATGACAGCCTTCTGAATCGGGTTTGCGCCGCGGTATTTGGGGAGGAGGCTTGCGTGAACGTTGACGGTACCCATTTTGGGCATGTCAAGAATCTCTTTGGAAAGGATCTTTCCGTACGCACAGGTTACGAAAAAATCCGCCTCGTACTTCGAAAGCTCTTCGTAAAATTCGGGTGTCTTGATCTTTTCGGGCGAAAGAACAGGTATGCCGAGATTAAGAGCCTTCTCTTTCACGGCACACTGAGCCATCCTGTTTCCGCGACCCTTCGGACTGTCGGCCTTTGTCACGCAGCAGATGACTTTGAAGTTTTCATTCAGTTTTTCAAGTACGGGCACAGCGAAGTCCGGAGTGCCCATAAAAACGATCTTTATTTCAGAACTGTTCACAAAAACCTCCGCGGTCTTTCATTCCTCTTCGACGCGCTCCATTTCAACGGCCTTGTCCTTGTAGAGGATGCCGTCAAGGTGATCAAACTCGTGGCAGCAGATGACCGCAAGGAAACCCTCCGCCGTAAACGAAATCTTCTCGCCGAACTCGTTAAGCGCCTCGACGTAAACCTTCATCGGCCTCTTGCACTTGCCGCGAAAACCCGGAACGCTGAGGCACCCTTCCTGTGAAAGCTGCTCGCCCTCGCTCTTAACTATAACGGGGTTTACGAGCTTGTAAACGTGGCCCTCTCTGTCGTCAATGACAGCCATTCTTTTCGGAATGCCTATCTGAGGCGCCGCAAGACCAACGCCGTCGCTGTCGTACATTGTCTCCAGCATATCGGCAAGTATCTTTCTGATGCCGTCGTTTACGACCGCAACCTCTTTGCATCTTTCTCTGAGGACCGGATTCCCGTCCGTTCTAACGTTTCTGATGGCCATAAAAGCCTCCTGTGACAGATTGTGTATGACGCCGATATGAGCGCGTTCCCTATTATAAGACAGATTTACCTTCTTCGCAAGAAATTTGCCTTAATCACCGTTTTTGAAACAGATACCGCCAATAAAAAACCGTGCCTCTATTTTTTCCTAAAAGGCACGGTTTTTTAAATTCCAGGGGGTATATATCACTCATCGCCTTCGTAAGAATCTTTCCCGGCGTGTGTGCTTTCTCGTTTTGCGGCTTTCTGTTCCGCTGAGGCGCGGTTCCTTGAGCCTGACTTTTCTTCATCGTCCGCGCTCTTCTTTTCAAGCTTGGGCTCGAGGCTTATGAAGAACTGGATGAAGTATGTGACGCAGAATATAATCAATGCCGTCGTCGTGTCCTTAATCTTTCCGAATGGCTCATAAAGGAAAAGAACCACAGCGGACGTTACGAGCAGAACGGATTTGATTATCGTCCTGATAAGATACTTTCTGTTTCCGAGCATGTCCCTGTTTGCGATAACAGGAAGGATGATTTCTATCACTGCCACACTTACAACGGCAAGAGCAAGGAGCAGAGACGATACAGCTCTCTTTCCGTCTCCGAGATTGAATACTTTGAACTCAATCAGAAGGAATGCGACGAGTGAAAGCAGAATGATTACATAAAAAATATTTGTAAGAACATTTCTGAGTTTCATTAAGATTGAACCTTTCTCCTGTAAAGTATCTATAATTTCAAATCAGATTGCGGAACGATTATCCGTCCGCAGCTTCCGACAAAAATTATAAAACAGAATCTTTAAAAAACGCTTGAAATCGTCAAATTTTAACAATTGTGCAACAGCAAAAATTTCCTAAATCATCGGGATTTAAAAAATATAACGGCTGTTATGCAAAATTCTTAAAATAAAGGTCAAACGGGCGGTTTTTCCGCCCGTTTAAATCGTTTCAGAACGCAAGTTCTATACCGTTTTCAAAATCCATCGGCACGGTTGTCTGCTCGCCTGTTTTCATGTTCTTTACGGTAACCGTTCCGTTTTCGCGCTCGCTCTCGCCGCACACGAAGACGTAAGGGATTCCGAGCTTGTCGGCATAGCCCATCTTTTTAGCCATCTTGCCGCCGTTGACGTAAGTCTCAGTCGGGACGCCTCTGTTTCTCATCGCGGCCGCGACCTTGATCGCGTACTCGATCGAATCGTCCATGGGCACGACAAGCACCTTGGAGATTGAAGCCCTCTCCTCGCTCTCGATAAGGCCCGATTCCTTAAGCTGGAAGAACAGTCTCGAAAGACCGATCGCAATGCCGACGCCGGGAAGCTTCTGGTTTGTGTAGTTTGACGCAAGCTCGTCATACCTTCCGCCCGAGCAGATGCTGCCGAGTTCCGGATGCTCGTCAAGGAAAGTCTCGTAAACCGTGCCCGTGTAATAGTCAAGGCCTCTCGCAATCCTGAGGTTCACCTTGATCGAATTCTCCGGCACACCGTAAGCGCCGACCGCTCCGCACACCGTCTCAAGTTCGCTGACGCCCTCGTTGAAAAGCTCGTTCTCAATGTTCCACGTCTTAACGTCTGAAAGCACGTCCACAGGTTTTCCGCAAAGGCCGGCAAGCTTCAGCGTCGCGTCGATGCATTCCTGAGATATACCGAGCTCCGAAAGCTCTTTTGAAACCGCTGCCGGGCCCGCCTTGTCGAGTCTGTCGACGGCCCTTAAAACCTCTGTGATATTGGCGACACCGAACGACTCAAAGAAACCGCCAAGGAGTTTCCTGTTGTTGATCATGATCGTGAACCCGCCAAGGTCAAGATTCTTGAACGTCTGGTAGATGACACCCACGATTTCGGCATCGTTAAGAATGGAGAGAGTTCCGTTGCCGACAATGTCAATGTCGCACTGGTAAAACTCCCTGAATCTGCCCTTTTGAGGCCTCTCGCCCCTGTAAACTCTTCCTATGTGGTATCTTCTGAAGGGGAACGTGAGCTCGCCGTAGTGCATGCTGACGTATCTTGCAAGAGGAACCGTAAGGTCAAAACGCATTGCAAGGTCGCTGTCACCCTTCTGGAATCTGTAAACCTGTTTTTCCGTGTCTCCGCCGCTCTTTGCAAGAAGCACGTCGGAACGCTCGATGACAGGCGTGTCAATCGGCACGAATCCGAAGCTCTCGTAGGACGTTCTGATAGTCTCAAGCATCCTGTTGAAAAGTATCTGGTCTTTGGGCAGGTACTCGTTGAAGCCCGAAGGCAGAGAAGGATTTACAATCTGCTTTTTTTCGGTTGGTGAATTTCCCATAATTCTTCTCCGTAAAAGTATGTTGCGGCCTTTCTTTGCCGCACCGGTATTTTATAACATTTTTGCTTAAAACAAAAGACCCGGCGCGATTTAACGAACCGGGTTTTTTGGTGACCCATCGGAGGCTCGAACTCCGGACACCCTGATTAAAAGCCAGGTGCTCTACCGACTGAGCTAATGAGTCGTGCGCTTTCAGGCGCCGCATTATGATAACAAATAGTAAAAACGCTGTCAAGCACTTTTTTAAACGAAAAGGCGCGCGGTTTTAAGAGATTTTTTAAGTTGACTGTCTTGAAAAAAACAGGCTTCTGTTGTAAATTACACTTGCCGGCAAGGACATTGGCGGCAACGAAGAAGGTTCATCAGTCTATGGAATACGTCTTGCTCGCGGGAAGCTGCATTTGCTTTTCGCTCCAGTTCATCTTCTCAAAGCTTTTCCAGCGCCGCACCGACGGCACTGTCCACGCCGCAATGTGGAGCAATCTCTTAAGCGGCATATCAATTTTCATCATTTTCTGGTGCATCAACTGCTTCAGGCTCACCGTTTCAGGGGGTGCCGCCGCTTTGGCCGTCCTCTACGCTGCGTCAAGCATCATCTGCACTTGGGCGTCGCTCATCGGCATGTCTGCCACAACTGTTGCCGCGATCACGCTGTACACGCTCCTTGGCGGTGTCGTTCTGCCCTTCTTTTACGGTGTTTTTGCACTTTCCGAAAGGCCCTCGCCCTTCCGCTGGATCGGCGTTACGCTCATGATTCTTGCGGCTTTTGTACCGTACGTGATAAACAATCTGTCAAAGAAAGAAACCGCCAAGGCCAAAAGCAGGCTGAAAGCGGCCGTCTGCTGCACCGTCGTGTTTCTCACAAACGGTCTCATCAGCATTGCCACCAATGCGTCCGAGAGGATTCCCGATCACGTCGGAAGCAACGACTTTCTTCTCATAAGCACGGTGCTCAGAATCTTCGGCGCTGCCGCGATTCTTCTTGCGCTGACGCTTGTCAAAAAGGACCGGAATATTCTTCCGCTCGACCCCAAGACAAACGAGCCCGTAAAATCAAAAGCCTTCGTTATTCTGTTTGTAATCAGTTTCTTCTACGCGGTTCTTAACGGAGCCGGCAACATTTTCAGCCTCAACTGCGCCAAAACGATGGACGCATCGCTCCAGTTTCCGATCATCTCGGCGGCCTGCATAGTCTTCTCCGCTCTCATCGGCCTTGTCGCTTTCAAAGAAAAACCCGGCAAGGGAGACGTCGCAGGGATCGTGCTCGCCATTGCCGGTATCGTCTTTACAATCTTTTAATCTAACTCGCCAAGGTTATTTCCCGCATGCCTTAACAAACGCGTCGAAAAGAGCCGCCTCTTCCTTCATCTGCGAAGAAAGCTGCTCCGGGTGCCACTGTACGCCGATGCAGAAAGACATGTCTTTTCTTTCAATCGCCTCGACGATGCCGTCAAGGCTCCTTGCCGTTACCTCAAAGCCGCCGCCAAGCTTCTTAACAGCCTGATGGTGGTGCGAATTGACTAAAATAACGTCAGTTCCCATAATCTGACGTACCATGGAGCCTTCTTCAAGTTTTACGTGCTGCGAAGGGATATTGGCGGCAAAGACCTGGCGGTGCTGGAGCATTCCGGAGCCGTTTTCGGGTTTGAACTGCGTAGGGATGTCCTGGTAAAGGCTTCCGCCCTCCGCTACGTTTATGATCTGTATGCCCCTGCATATTGCAAGACAAGGCTTGTTCAGCTTTTTAATCTCGTGATAAAGGGCTATTTCGAGGCGGTCCCTTTCGGGCTGGATCTCGCCGCAGCAAAGAAGCGTTTCCTCGCCGTAAAGGTAGGGAGCCGCGTCACAGCCGCCCGCGAAAAGGAAGCCGTCAAAGGCATTGGCGATTTCTTTTATACCGTCATCGCCGGGGTGCATCGGAAGGAGCACGGGGATTGCCCCCGCCCTTTCGAGAGATTCAAAATAAGGTGCGGAAACGTGGTACCTTCCGGGTGTGTCGGTTGAAGGTGTGACCGCTATAAAAGGTTTTCTCATGTTAAGTTCACTCAAAAGCATTTCGGGCAGCCGAAAAGCCACCCGAAACGAATAATCTTATCCTGATTTTTGGATTCAAAAATCATTAATAATTTTCAACTCTTACCTCGAAATAGCTCTGCGGATGTGCGCAGACGGGGCATACGTCGGGAGCCTTTGTGCCGACAACGATATGTCCGCAGTTTCTGCATTCCCAGACCTTGACTTCGCTCTTTGCGAAAACTTCCATCGTCTCAACATTCTTAAGGAGAGCTCTGTATCTCTCTTCGTGAGCTTTCTCGATGGCAGCTACGCCGCGGAACTTTGCTGCAAGCTCCGGGAAGCCTTCCTTTTCGGCTGTCTTTGCAAAGTCGTCATACATGTCGGTCCACTCGTAGTTTTCACCGTCAGCCGCAGCTGCGAGGTTCTCTGCTGTGGAGCCGATTCCGTTGAGCTCTTTGAACCAGAGCTTTGCGTGCTCTTTTTCATTGTCGGCAGTCTTTAAGAAGAGCTCGGCGATCTGCTCAAAGCCCTCTTTTTTAGCCTTGGATGCAAAGTAAGTATACTTGTTTCTTGCCTGTGACTCGCCTGCAAAAGCAGCCTGAAGGTTCTTCTCGGTCTGAGTTCCGGCATAGGGGTTTGACTTCTTCTCATCAGCAACGGGCTCAAGAGCGTCTCCGTCAGCGCCGCAGAGCGGGCAAACAGCCTCTTCGCCGTCTTTTACTTCAAAAATCTCGCCGCAAATTGTGCATTTATATTTCATAATATACCTCCGATGTTTATATGAGCGGTCTTATCGCTGAAAGACCGTAAATCTTATGCTTTCCAGAGACTGTGCAGGTTGCAGTAAGCGTACACCGCAACAACCTCGTCGCCCTCGCAAATAGCGAAGCATGCCTTGGGCTCGTCAGTCGGTTTAAGAACCTTTCTCTGATTGCCGTTCTTTGTGCAGACGGCGATCCACTCGATGTAGTGAGGCTCTGTCATCGGATGAAGAACAGATCCTACTGTTACAGTGATAATGTTGTTCTTAACCTCGTATACCGGAACGTGCTTCTCAACTGATGCATCTGTCGTACCGGGTTCAATCTTCTGCATCGGCTTTCCGCAGCAGAAAGTCGGAGCGGCTGTATTCTTTACAACGGCAACTATTTTTCCGCATATCTCGCAACGATAAAAAATCATATCCATGTTGATATTCCTCCTCAATTTTATTCACTTTCGGTCGTCTGTGACCTTCCCTCTATTCTAACCAAAAAGATGACCGCAGTCAATCAAAATTATATGAATTTGTAATTTTTTTACAGAAACCGCCAATGGCAGATAAAATGTTGTATAAAACAAAACACCTTCATCCGGCTTTTCTGAAAAGACGCGCGGACGGAGGTGTTAAACGGTATTTTGGATGAGTTTTTGGGGGTTATGCCTTGGCGGCAGTGCTTGCCTCGCGAACAGCAATTGCGAGCTGGTCGGCGCAGGAAGTGTCCTTGAAGCCGCAGAGGTTGCCCTTTAAAATCTGCTCGATTTTGTCGACTGTCATGCCGTCAACGAGCTTCGAAACAGCCTTTAGGTTGCCGTCGCAGCCGCCGACGAATTTCACATTGGTGATAACGTCGTTGTCGATGTCAAAGCTGATCTGTCTTGAGCAGACGCCCCTTGTCGTGTATGTGTATCTCATGGTTAATCCTCCGGAAAAGCCGCACCGCAGAAGGCTCCGCGGCGCGGCACTTAATCAGCTTAAATTATTTAATCTTAGCCGAGATGAGGTTTCCTACGGCAATTCTGAGGCTTGTGTAGAGCTCAGCGTCGTTTACATAGTTTCCGAGCGACGTTGTGATCTGCTTGATGATGAGATCGGATGCACCCTCTCCGTAGTAAGCGTCAAGAATTGTGAAGTAGTCATAATCTTCTGCGCCGTCACGGACTGACTCGAGTCTCATAGAGCCTACAGGGAAAGCTGTGAAGGACTTGTCTTCAAGCTCGTCATAGCGTGCGCTGCTTGTGTAAGGCTGGCCTTCAGAATCCTCAAAGCCGTTGTATACGAGAACGCCGTTGCCGTATACGTTGTAGGGGTATGAGTTGTTGGTCTCGTGCTTCTTGTCCCACGGATTTCCGCCGCCTGAGAACCAGTCGTTCACCAGGTAGTAGAGGAAGCCGTCAACGTTGTAGAGCTTCTGCTGCCAGAAGAGCAGTCTGTGCTCAATCTCGCTGTCGCTGATGGAGAGAGTGATTTCCGGATGGTGCGGGAATCTTGTGACGTACCACCAAACCTCGTCGCCGTCAGCCTGCTGAGCCGCCATTCTGTCTTTGAACGTGCCGAGGTTTCTCTCAAGAATCGACGAGTAGTACTGAACCATGAGCATCGGGTTGTTCTTGTAGTCCGCCGAGGTGTTGAAGAAGTAGGTCTTCGGGCACCATGCGTTCACGTAGCCGTCAACGTAGGAGAAGTAGTCGGACGTGGAATCCTTGTCGAGAGCCTCGTTGATGTGCATCGGAGCGATGATCTTGACGTCTTCTCCGAATACGTTCTGAATCTTCTTGGCGTAGTAGATGATCTGGTCAAGTTCGCCCTTGTTCTTGGGTTCGTCGATGGGGTAGAAGTATACCTTGGCGAGCCACTCGGGGTTCTGCTTCAGATAGTTGTAAGCGCCCTGGATGCGTGCGTCCGTTACGTGCTCGGTTCCGAATCCGACGGGGTTGAACGCCTGGACTCTCGGATCATCAAGGTACTTGTTGATGCGGTCGTCGCTGAACGGATTGGCGTTGTCCTTGTTAGTGTCAAGGTAAGGAAGGTTGTAGCCGTTGACCTTGTTCTCAAGAAGGAACTCGTAGTATCTTGCATATGCAAGTCCGTCGTCGCCGTAATAAGTCCATGGCGGATTGTAGGAATAGATGTTCCACCAGGAGATATCGGCAAGGATCTTGCAGTTGGAAGCGTCGGGCAGTGTGAATCTCCAGACGTAAACGTAAACGTTTGCCTTCTTGATTTCGTTGCCGTGGCTGTCCTTAATAGTGAGGACTGCGGTGTAATGGCCTGCCGGGGTGTCCTTGTCTGTGTAAACCTTGATGAGGAACATCTGGCTCTTGTTGGCCTCAAGGTCGAAGCTGCCCTTAAGCTCAGGGAGCGGATCGACGATTGTCTCGCCCTCAACGTCGTCAAAGTAATAGCCTTTGTAGATGACTGACTTCAGGGTCTTGCTGCCGTTTGTGAAATCGGTGAGATTAACCGTGAGTCCCGTCTTAGCCTTGGTGGAGGCGAGCAGGAACTGGCAGCCTTCGATTTCGTTCTTGGCCATTCTGATCTGGTATGTATTCTTGCCCGTGGACTTTGTGGATTCCTGAGGTGTCTTTGCGAATGCATCGTCAAACCAGAGACTGATGTCGCTGTCTTCATTGGCGGCATTGATTTTGTTGTTGCTGACCGAAGGAGCTGTGTCTACGGCGCTGCTGATAAGGTTTGCGGCCTGGGTCTGCTGCGACTCGGTGAGCGCGTTGGGATCCTCGGCTGTGCCGATAATGTCTTTGATCTCGTTCTCGTTCTTTGCGAAAATGATCTCGCCAATGTAAATCGACTCATCTGCGCCCTGTGAGCTGAACATGTAGTCAAGTCTGAAGCCGTGGATTGTGCCCGTCCAGCCGTCGGCATCGCCAAGGTTATAGATGATATACTGCCACTCGTTGTCGCCGTTGCTGAAAGTTCTCGTGCGGCTGTATCCGGGCGTAGCGCCTCTGATATTTCCTGAGAAGTAGAATATCTCGAAGCTCGTATTGGAGCAGTTTTCCTGGCGGATCTTGAATACAACGAGCTTATAGGTGTCGGCAGAAGGCGCTGTCAGTCCGTAAGCCTTGAGATAGTTCTCAATATTAAAACTGATGTAAGGGTCGCCTGACTTTGCTGTTGTAGTGAGCTTGGTAACCTTTCCGTAGTCGGGGTCATCGGCAAGAGTTGCCTTAACCGAGCTTCCGCCCGTGAAATACTGAGTGACCTTGGCGGCGCCCATCGTTACGTCAGCAGCTGAAGTGGGTGCGTAGTCCGGGGTCGGAGTAGGCGTGGGAGTCGGTGTAGGTGTGGGTGTCGGAGTTGCCGTCGGAGTCGGAGTGGGAGTCGCAGTAGCCGTAGCTGTAGGAGTGGGTGTCTCTCCTGCTGTCGGGGTCTCTGTGGGGACGTCGGTCGGAGCCTCGGTCTCTTCTGCTGTAGCAGTAGGAGTCGGGTCTGACGGTGTTTCGGTCTCCGTTCCCGCGGGTGTTTCGGTCGGGTTTGCGGTCTCTGTCTCTGACGGAGCATCTGTCGGGTTAGTCTCCGGGGTTTCAGGGACGTCAGTCGGGTTGTCCGTTGACTGTCCGGCTGTAGCGGTTGCCTGTTCGGTGGGTGCCGACGTGGGCGCATCCGGGTTGTTTGCCGGATTGCATCCCGCGAGCAAAGCCGCAGCCATGGAGAATATTACCAAAAACGCAATAAGTTTCTTCATTTTTGTCCTTCCTCAAAAGTTAATGTTTATGTAAAGGCCGGTATCAGGACCTGCCTTTTTTACTGTTTAAAGCGCCCGTCGGGCACAGCGGGTTTTCGTAAAGCTTACCTGTAGTGAAGTAGTCGTAGGACCTGCAGCCTCCGCCGCACTCGCCTCCGAACCTGCAGCCTTTGCATCCGCCCGTGAGTATCGACTTGTCGAATTTTCTGTTGTAGGAAAATGCGTCCGGGTCAGTCCAGATGTCGATGAGTGACCTCTCCCTCAGGTTTCCCTCGTTGAACCTCTCGTCGTACATTGACTCGCAGCCTCTAACGTTGCCGACACTGTCAATGCCGATGCTCGAAAGTCCCGCGCTGCAGCCCCTGAATTTCAGACCCTCAAAGCCTCTCACGAAACCCTCGTCCTCAGTGAAATAGCCAATGTTATCCGCAACGCCGATGTAAAACCTGCTCTCTTTTGCGCGGTCCCTTACGAACTTCATGACCGCGCCTGCGTCAAACCTGACGTCAATGCCGTTGCTGCACGCGTTTCCCATTGGCGAGCACGCCTGAAGCTGCCACGCAAAAATATCGTATTTTTTCAGGATTTCGTATAGTTCCTGAAGATGCGGCACGTTGTCCGCGCGAAGTGCGCTGATGACCGAAACCGGAATCCCGGCGTCCGAAAGAGTCTTAACCGTATTAAGCGCCCTCTCGAAGCTCCCCTTCTGTCTGAACGCGTCGTGTACCGCCAAGGGCCCGTCAATCGATACCGCAACGGATTCGATTTTAAGCCTCTTAAGCGCTGAAATGTCGTCCGGATTCATTCTGAACCCGTTTGTAATGATGCAGGTGACTATGCCCCTTGACGTCAGGGCATGAACTATCTCCTGCCAGTCTTTTCTCATGAAAACTTCGCCGCCGATGAGTGAAACGCGCCTGCAGCCAAGTTCTTTAAGCTGCTCCGCAACGCTCACGCACTCGTCAAGCGTAAGCTCGTTTTCTCTCGCCTTACCGCCCTTTGAGCCGCAGTACCTGCACGAAAAGCAGCAGGCAAGCGTTACCTCAAACACACAGTTTTTAAGCTTAAAGGGAAAATCGGCGTAACTCATTCCTTCGGATCCGCCTTAGGGAAAGAATATCCGCACTCGCTGCAGAAAGGAGCGTCAGGCGGCATCGGATTTCCGCACATCGGGCAGTACTTTTCGGTGTCACTGTCAGGGGGAATCGGCTTTTTGGGGGCGTCGTCCGCAAATACGACAGCCGGCTGAGCCGGGGGATAATACTGAGGTCCCGCATAAGCAAGCATGAACATCTCGGGATGCTCGTTTTTCTGCTGAAGGTCCTTTATATACCTCTCGGTTGTTTCCTTTGAAAGGTCGTCGTTTGACTCGTCGAAAAAATCCTTTTCTTCGGCAGCGGTGTCCAAAGCTTCCGGGTTCTCTTCTTCGCCCTCTTCCTCTTTAGCGTCATCTTCCCTCACCCCAAAGTAACCGGGGCCCGCGTAGACGCACTTAAAGACTTCATCTTTGTCCTTCCCGGATTTCTTCTTAAACGTTTCAGGATATTTCTTTTTCTTTCTGATGCACATGTCAAATCTCCTTACCGCCAATGAAAAAGCCTCCGCAAGGCCTGAAAATGATGCTTTACCGACTTTTAATTGTAGCAATGATAAGCCGTGAAGTCAAGATTGAGCGGCGCGCCGTCAAGGTCTGTTTCAGGGGCGCGCCGCGTTATGCCTTGGCGTGTGTCAGTTCAGGACGAACGTCATCGTAATCGGGTTGTGGTCGGAGTAGGCAAAGCCTGTGTCTATAACCGCAGAGGAGACGCAGGTGACGTTTTTGCTTATAAGAAAGCCGTCAATCGTGACCTGAAACTGGCGCTCGTGGTAAGGTCCGTCTGCGTTTCTGCTCGTCGCAACCGGGTGATCCGTGTCAATCGGCGCTATAAGCGTATGGAGCTCATCGTTAAGGATTCCGTCCGGGATGGGCTGAGCCCACGTATAAACCTTGTCGGGCTTTCCGAAATAGAGTGACGAGTCGCCGAGGATGTCCTTATTAAAGTCGCCCGCCGCGATGCAGTAGTTGCCCTTGGCGTATTCGGAGTTGAAGTCGTCAAGGAGCTTTCGGAGCTGCGCGACCGAAACAGAGCCGTCCGATGAGTAGGCCGAAAGGTGGAAATTGTAAAGAACAATGTCTTTTCCGTCTGCGGCGGCAAGCCGGGACTTCTGGTAGCAGCGGTCAAGGTCGATAATCTTCATCACACCGGTTTCAACAGGAAGTTCGACACGTTCCGAATCCCTGAGCTCACCCTTGGCGAGTATCATGATACCCGTTTTGGCGGCACCGTGAGGCTTTATGAGAGGAAGCCAGAGGAAAGGCGAATCCCAGTTCTCAGCGTAAACGTAGGAGTGATTCGGCAGTGCGTCCTCAAGGAAAACCCTCTCGTCAACGTGATAGCTTCTCGTCGCGTACTCGTCAATTTCCTGGATGTTGTATATATCCGCGTTCTCGCCGACAAGGAGCTCCGCGATATCTTTCATATCCTTTATAACCGACTCTTTCGAATATGCCCTGCCGTTGCTTCCGCCGTCCATAAAAAAGCCGAAGTCGCTGAGGTAGGCGCCGAAGCCGATGTTATAAGAAACGAGCTTGTACTCTTTCCCGGTCTCATAAACCATGTCCGAACGGTTGACCGCCTCAAGCTTCATGTCGCCGACGCGGTGGTAAGAGGCAAAAACATATATAAGATAGACAGCGACCGTGAGGACGAGCACGCCAATGACGCACCCTGCAATTCCGAAAACCTTTCCCAAAATTTTATGTTTTTTTGAAACGGTTTTTCCTGCTTTAACAGTTTTTTCGGGAATCTCATGGCTTTCGCCGCCGGTTTTATCTTTTTTCATCTGGTTTATCCTTTCGAAAAGCTGGGGCTTTGTTTGTCACCGGAAAATTTTACAATAAGCGGAAGGATTAATCAATAAAATCAGGCTTGCAATTGTCATGTGAAGCAACTATTGCATATTTTAAATGAAAGAAAGGGGCTGTAAAAAAACTTCCCCTTGAACAAAAAGAACTCGAATTTTCCTAAAAATAGGTAGATTCGAGTTCTTTTTTGTGATATAATATACTTGTCATTAATAAACTAT
>Ga0310696_10003117_pt1 | contig 20994 bp, 13 predicted proteins | sample AusTroGonzalo_MG_4_FD_203885 | JGI IMG/M metagenome (GOLD analysis project Ga0310696, IMG submission 203885) | Bovine rumen microbial communities from tropical cattle in Woodstock, Queensland, Australia - Gonzalo_02 (v2) (version 2) | ecosystem: Host-associated > Mammals > Digestive system >... | reverse complement strand
CGCACGCCTGTCCAGACGGCAATCCACCTGCAGGGCCGCACGCTTGACGTTGCCGCGACGGGTTTAGCCCGCATTGACCTGTTCTCCGTGTCCGGTGCCGCACTGGGTACGCTGTGGGATGGCGAGATTCCGGGTTCCGTGAAGATTTCCCTCGAAGGTGTGCCGAGCGGGCTCTACGTGGTGAAGGTCAAGACTGCCGACATGACGGCGGTACGCAAGATTAACGTACGTTAGCGTGTTTTTTGCGCACAGGGCGCTATAATGAAAGTTCTCTCGGGTTGCCGGGAGAATTTTTTGTATTTTTCATACAAAAGAGGATATTTATGAAGGATTTGCTTAAACCGTTGTTCGGCCTGTTGCTGGTTGCTTCTGCGTCGACCGTCTTTGCTGAACAGGGGGCGCCTACGGGTGCCGCCGTCGACCCGACCGCCGATGAGCAGAAAGCGCTTTCGGCTCTCAAGGGCAAACTTGAGGGGGCGATTGTCTGGGCGACGAGCCGCGCGAATCCGCATCACGACATCTGGATCATGAACGCCGACGGCAGCAATGCCCGTGCGCTTACGAGCGGCGACAACGTGGACTGGTTCCCGCGTATTTCGCCGGATGGCGCCACGGTGCTGTTTAACCGCAGCAAGGGCGGCTGGGTTCCTGAAAACGACGCGAACTACCCCGAAAAGTGGGACCTCTGGATGGTCGATATTTCTGGCGAGAACGCCCGCAAGGTCGTCGACAACGCCACATGGGGAACCTGGAGACCCGATGGCAAGTCCATCGTGTTTAGCCGTGCGGGGAAGGTCTTTACGATGGACCTCGCTTCTAAGGCCGAAAAGATGATTCTTGACGGTGAGGTCGCGTTCAAGAAGTCCGGCGTGATTCTGCAGGAACCGAACATGAGCCCCGATGGCAAGCATGTCGCGATTACACTCCGCGGCTCCATGCGCGAAACGGGCGTGTGGGATTTGGAAAAGAATGCCTGGACCAAGTCCGGTGACGGCTGCCAGATCGACTGGAACTTCGACGGCTCCAAGCTCTACCGCGTAAACCCGACGGGTAACGGTGGCACGGCCGCCCCGAGCGAAATCCTCTGGTTCTCTGCGAAAGACGGCAAGCAGATCGAGAAGGTCGGCTTCTTTGGCATTCCGAAGAACGTAAAGCTGATGGACTTGCCCGGCCGCCGCAGCCACGAATACTTCCCGCGTCTCTCGCCCGACGGCAAGTGGCTTGTTTGGGGCGCTACCGACAAGGGCCATGACCACGACCTGTTCGACTACGAACTCTACATATGGAAGATTGGCGAGCCGGTAGAAACGGCAACCCGCATTACCTACCATAGCGGAAACGACCGCTGGCCGGATATCTGGCTCGGTAAGCTCCCCGTCAAGGAGTCCCCGAAGCCCGCCGCTCAGGCTGCCGCGACTGCCGCTAATGCTGCTGCCGTGGTGCAGGGTGGCGTGAGCGAAGCCAAGATGGACGAACTCATTCAGGCCATTGACCGCCTGACCGAAGCCGTGAAGGCCCTTTCTAGCGAGAAGGCGTCAGATGGCGCTCCCGCGCCTGCGCCTGCGAAGTAATTAGCGGACAGCGCTCCTTAAGCAGAACGCCATGATGGCGAACGCTCCGGCGACGTTCATGCTCGCCTTGCGGCCAGCCATCGGGATGGTTACCTTCATCGTCGCCTCCGCCATGATTTCGGGGGCGATTCCTAGCTCTTCGTTCCCGAGGACAATCAGGCCTTTTTCGGGCCACGTGACGTCATTGATGCTCGGGATATCTTCGCCGGTTTCGAGCGCGATGATTTCGTACCCGTTTTCCTTGTGCCAGCGGATGCAGTCGAAGGGGTCGTCCCAGCGTTTGATGGGAATCCACTCCTGGCAGCCGCGGGCGGCGCTCTTGACGGTCACGTGGTCGGGCCCGCAGCTGTAGCCGCTCAGGTGGACTCCTTCGAGTCCGAAGCAGTCCGTGCTCCTGATGATGGACCCGACATTGAAGGCGCTCCGCAGGTTGTGAACCAGCACGGCGAACGGGATAGGCTTCTCGTTTGCGGTTTCGCGGTCCCCCGGTTCCTGCTCCAGGTAAATATCGCGTTCGAACCCGAGGCCCGCTCGCGTACGGAATGTCTTGTACAGGTCAATCATTTGTGCCTGGTTCTTGCCCGTGAGGCGTTCTGCCTCGGGCAACTTCATCCAGCCAGCGTAGGTCTCGAATTCCCGTTTGGCGCGGGGAACGTCGTCGCCCAGTTGCAATATGATGACGCGCAGGAGCTCCGCCATGCGTTTCGCCTTGGAGGTTTCCTTCATCGCGAGGAATTTCGGTTCGGTGTACATCGCCTTCAAAGATAGATATTTGCTATTATTGCATGGAATTGATGTGGAGTGTGTTTTGTCTTTTTTCCGGCTGATTTCTTGCGGACTTGTTTTCGCGATATGCCTGTGTTGCTGTTCGAACAGCGATACGGTTGTGGATAATGTCGAGCCTGATTTAACTGCGGTTGCGGATACTGTGGCGGATACCGTGAAAGCGGATACTTCTGCTGAAAAGCCGTTTGTGCCCGAAGGCATGGTACGGGTGCAGGCGTCTGGCGACATGGTGCAGTTGAAGGACTTGTCGCTGGAATATTCCCGCTCGCTGTGGGTCCGTTTCAGTTATGATTTTTATATGGGCGTTCACGAAGTTACTTGCGCCGAGATGGAACGAGACTGCAAGGATTCCCTGCCGGTAACGGATGTGACGTATTGCGATGCGGTACTGTTTGCCAATGCTAAGAGCAAGAAGGCTGGGCTTGATACGGCATACGCCTACACGAAACTCTCCTTTGACGAAAGCAAGGCGTGCGTCGCGATGGACGGGCTGGTTTTCCATCCGGAAGTGAATGCGTATCGCTTGCCGACCGAGGCGGAATGGGTATATGTCGCGAATCGCGGCTGGAAACCGGAAAAGAGTTGGCATAACGGGAATTCGGATTATGAACTGCACAAAGTCTGCACGTCGTTTGTAGATTCCTTGGGCGTGTGCGACATGGCGGGCAATGCGATGGAATGGGTGAACGACTGGCTTACTGCTATCAGTGACACGATGGTGTGGAACTATGTGGGCGCTTCGGATGGCGGCGGACTCGGGGAACGTGTTCTCAAGGGAGGGAGTTTCCGCAATGCATCGGCTACGATGACTCCTTACAGCAGGGGGGACATCTATACGGTCACGTCGGCATCCAGGGCGGATTATGTCGGGTTCAGGCTAGCCTATGGCGCCATAGAGAATCCGGTGTGGCTGGATCGTGATGGCGGTGTCGCGAGTTCGGTCATATCTGTGCTGGCAAGTTCGGAACAGATTCGCAACATGTTCGGGACGTATAATGCGAAGCTCGTGTTCCGCGACGATATGGACGGGAATCTCGCATATATCGACTATGCCACAGGAAATACGCGTGCGGTGCGGATACGGGACACCATTGATTCGTACCATCCCGATATTTCGCCCGATGGGCGCCGTGTCGCTTTCTGTACGGGGCTTGAGGGCGTACGCGGAAAATCATCGCTGTACGTGCGCAATCTCGATTCTGCGGGGAGCGGGCTTGTGCGCCTGGATGTAAAGAACGCCTCGATTCCCCGCTGGCGTATTCTGGAAAATGGCGATACCGCAATCGTATATGTAAACGATGCGGGTGACAACAAGAATGAATCCGCTTTTGGGTCGGCTTCTACCTGGCAGGTCGTATTTGCAGGTGGCAAGTTTGGTAAGCCGAAAAAGCTTTTTGACGGCGCGTATCATGGGGGCATCTCGAACGATGGCAGTCTTGCGGTCTCGGGGGCGCGCCTCCTGCGTGCTCGAGTCGTGAATGCCAAGACGGGTGCCGCTTACGATACGGTATGGTATAACGGGGAACAGGCCTGCAATGTGTCCTTGAGCGGCGGCGATGCGAAACGGACGCTGTTCCTGGATTTTGCCAGCAAGTCAGGAAAAGAATTCACTCGACGTTCCTACGATGCTCACGAGATTGCTTTCATTGCCGATAGTACGGGCAGGCTCGATTCCTATGCAAAAGCCCCGGCAGGTTACACGTTCGACCATACGGAATGGGTCTCCGGGTCGGATTCCCAGTTTGTCGCGACACTTATGGATGCCTATGGCAGACACGAAAGAATCGTTCTTGTCAATTCTCGCGATGCCGAAGAGGTCCCGCTCCTCGAAGGCCAGGAACTCTGGCACCCTGCCTTGTGGGTTAATGCCGAAAAAGAAAAATTGCAGACGGCCCTCGACCCGGACAGTACGGGGCGCTATTTTGTCGATGGCAAGCCGAATCATCTCCTTGCCCAAAAGATGCCCATGTTCTGGCATGTCAAGGATTCCATCGAGATTGCCGTACTTGGAAATTCGCGCATGCATTATGGCATTAACCCGGAACAGCTGAAAGGGTATTACGCGTTCAATTTTGCTTTTATTCCATGCGATATAAATGCGGCTTTTTTCATGTTGCTGAATTACCTGCTGCCCCATTGTCCGAAATTGAAATATGTTCTGGTCGGTATCGATCCGGATATGTGGTGGGTTGAAGACCCGGACTGGAATATCGGTGACAATATCAATGACGTTCCGGGCTTTTTCTACGACGTGCACCATAATTTCTGGGGCAAGGGTCTCCCTGAAGGATTCATTGAACTTGTCGATGCGAACCGCAGGTTTGATTCTGCTTACGATATGTTCAAGGATAATCGCGGATGGCAGCCTCTCAACGGGGAGCATGGCTGGGATGGCGATATCAGTGCAACCGAAATTGTGAATGACACAACGGATTCCGATTTGTCCGCGATTCTGCAACAGGAACTTGATAGGCTTGAGGAATTCGTGAATTACGCCAAGGGGCAGGGCGTCATGGTTATCGGGATAACTTCTCCGACGTGTCCTTGTTACAAGAAAACAGGTGCTTACGGGCGTTATGGGCTTCGGCGTAGCCAGGCGAGCGAGGCCTTTGAAAAAATACGTGCCTATGACGAACGTGAAGAACGTTTTGTTTTTTTGGATGAAAACAAGATGGGCGACCATGACTATTCCCTCGATATGGGTTTTGATTTCGACCATATCAATGTCAAGGGGTCGAGCGTCTTGAGTGCGCGCGTAGATTCTCTCTTGAGGACGCTTGAATAGGGGCGTTTTTGCTGTGCCGGAACAGCCATTTTTTATATTTTGAGAATATGCCGACGTCTGGATTTGAAAAAACGGGAATGGTGACGGGTCTTGCGCTCATGGCGCTTTTGCTCGTTGTCGCCTGTTCGAATTCGGAGTCGATTTATTCGTCACACGAAGATCCCCGCAATCGGGAATCCCTCGTGAAAAACGACCTTGTCTTTTTCCAGGCAACCGGCAATTCGGTGACGCTCGGGACAGACGACGAATCGGCTTCGGTAAAGGATAGGCCTTCGATGGTTTCGACATTCGATCACGATTTCTGGATGGGCAAGCACGAGGTGACGTGTGGCGAGATGGAACTGGATTGTGACGATTCCCTGCCGGCGACAGACGTGACGTATTTCGATGCGGTTCTTTATGCAAACAAGCTGAGCAAGGCCGAAGGTTTCGATACCGCCTATACCTACACGAAGGCGACCTTTGACGAAAATGGGGCTTGTATCGGCCTTGACGATTTGCTGTTCTGGTCTTTCAAGGAGGCCTTCCGCTTGCCGACCGAGGCGGAATGGGTGTATGTGGCAAACCAGGGATGGAATCCGGAAAAATCATGGAATGCAAGCAATGCTGACTATAAAGTCCATAAGATTTGCTCGTCGTATGTCGATGATCAAGGCGTGTGCGATATGGCGGGCAATGCAAAGGAATGGGTAGAAGATGCGCTTGTCCCATTTATTTCTATGGAAATGGTTGATTTCCTGGGTGTAAAAGGAAATAGCCTTTTGGACGAACGCGTGGTGAAGGGCGGCAGTTTCCGCGATAGCCCTTCCGAGATGGCGGTATTCAAGCGAGGCGATATCTATACGGTAACTTCGTCTTCCAAGTCCAATTACATCGGTTTTAGGCTAGCGTTCGGCGCGATTCCGAATCCGATGCAGCTCGATGACGAAGGGCGTGTGAACAATGCGGTGGTATCGTTGCTTGCCGAATCTAACGAGGTACGCCATTTTGATGCGGGGCTCCGGTCGAAACTGGTGTTCCGCAACGATGTCTCCCGCACGCTGGGCTATTTGTATTTTCCGTCATCGGGGGCTCCTGTCGCTACGGATCTGGATTTCGGAATGTCTGCTTACCATCCCGATATTTCGCCAGATGGCAATTGGCTTGCTTTCTGTACGGGGATGGAGGGTGTTTCCGGAAAGTCCAAGGTCTATGCGTATCCGCTTGATGGCGGTGACCTTGTGGAACTGAATGTGGAACGGGCGGCCATCCCTCGGTGGCGCGTGCTTCCAGACGGCGATACCGCAATAGTGTACGTGACGGATGCGGGCAACAACAAGAACGATTCTGCCTTCTTCGCATCTAGCACATGGCAGGTGAAGTTCTCCAAGGGAAAGTTTGGCGCGCCCGAGAAGCTCTTTGACGGTGCATATCATGGAGGCATATCCAAAAGCGGAAACCTCGCCGTGACGGGTGCTAGACTTTTGCGTTCCCGCGTAAATGGTAAAGATGAGGTCTGGTACAATGGCGAGCAGGCCTGCAATGCCTCCTTGAGCGGGGGAGGCGCGAACCTCACATTATTCCTCGATTTTGGCGGCAAGACGGGAACATCTTTTGTAGGGGAATCTTACGGAACGCACGAACGCCTGCTTGTCGCCGATAGTACGGGTGAAATTATCTTGTCTGTAAAGTCGCCTGAAGGCTATGCGTTTGACCATACGGAATGGGTTTCCGGTTCGGATTCGGTATTCATTGCTACGCTCACGAATACAAACGGCGCTCACAAGAAGGTTGTCATGGGAAACGTGTATTCGGGAGAATTTCTCGACCTGTTGGAGGGCGACGAGTTGTGGCATCCGGTGATGTGGAGGGATATCTCGGGCAGAGATTCCCTGGATCCGCAGTTGGACCTGGACAGTGCAGGCGTGTACTATACCGCAGGAGCCCCGTTCTATGTGCTGGAACTTCGCGTGCAGATGGAAAACTTCTGGTTGGAACGTGATTCCGTTACGGCGGTAGCCTTGGGCAGTTCGCGTACCATGTACGGCGTTCATGCCCCGTGGGTGAAATCGCAGAAGATGGTGAACATGGCGTTCTCCTCGGGCGATATTTACGGTATGGATTTCCTGGCCCGGAACTACGCCTTGCAACTGTTGCCGAATCTCAAGTATCTTGTGCTGGAGGCCTCGGTGGATTTCTTGTGGGTGAGCCTCTTTGATTCGTGGTTGATTGTCTTGGGGAGCGTTCCCGGATATCGTTACGACGAGGCGCATGGCTTCTGGAAGGATGGCGTGCCGAAGGGATTCGAGACGCTCGTGAAGAAAATTCCCAAGCCGCAGTCCGTGATGACTAACCCCGCAAAACTCGGGGAATTCCTGCTACCTGCGAATGGGTGGGGGACTCCGAGTGTTCGCCAGGATACGGTGGAGAGGACTGCTTCTGATTCGCTTGTTTTGTTTAATCTGGATATTTACCGGAATATAATTGCCCTGGCATCGCAACAGGGGGTGACGGTGGTGTTGTTGATTCCGCCGCAGAATCCGCGCTATGCCGAGACGGGGGCGTTCGGTGTCTATGGCGCACGCCGTTCTGAGGCGCAGGGCCTAATAGATGAACTTTCGTCGATGGGGGCGGTCGTTTTTGACGAAAACAAGATGGGCGCTCACGACTATACGGGTGACATGGCGTATAACGAAGATCACCTGAGTAAAGAGGGTGCAAAAAGGCTGACGGCTCGCCTTGATTCGCTGCTGAAATCGCTAGAGTAGGTGCGTTTTTTGGTTGACCAAAAAGGCCGTTTTTTTAGGCTCAAAAAAGCTTGCATTTTACTTAAAATTTTGGGGATTTTTCTATATTTTTGACCACATGCAGAATGCACGAAAACCGCGCATCCTCATCTCGAACGACGATGGGGTAGATAGCGCAAAAATGCGCGCCCTCGCGGGTGCCCTTGCTCCCTATGGGGAGGTTTTCGTGTTTGCCCCCGAAGTGGAACAGAGCGGTGTTTCGCACGCCTTTACGGTGCGGCGCGCCCTTCGTGTACATGAACGCCCCTGCGATGAGGGCTATAAGGTGTTCTCGCTTGACGGAACCCCTGCAGATTGCGTAAAGTTTGCTCTGGGGCATTATGCTGCCTATGGCCTTGGAGATACCTCGGGGCTTGGTTCGGGGCCTTTTGACGTGTGTTTTTCGGGCATAAATGCGGGTGAAAATTCCGGAGTCTCGTCGCTCTACTCGGGTACGGTCGCCGGTGCGCGTGAAGCCGCCCTCTGGGGGGTGCCCGGTATTGCGCTGTCATTGCATGGCTCCGATGAGGGAATGTTCCTGATTGCGGTGGAATTTGCCGTGCATGTGGTGCGGGACCGCGCCTATGAAAAAATTCCCGCAGGCGTGTTCTGGAACGTGAATTTCCCGAAGGCGACCGTTGATACGTTCAAGGGCGTGCGCGCCTCCCGTATGGCACTCGGGATGTTTACCGACCATTATACGCACGATGGCGAGATGTGGCAGCTCGATGGCGACAAGCTATGGGAAAAGCAGCCTCTCGACAGCGATGACTACTTGTTGCATCAAGGGTATGCGACGGTCACGCCACACCGCATCGACCAGACCGACGAAGAAAGTTTGAAAAGAATAAGTGAAATGCTAGTTAACTAGAGGAACAATAATGTCAGAAGAATTGGTACCAGGATCGCAGTTCAAAAGCCTGATTGAACAGGACATGCAGGATAGCTATCTGCGCTATTCCATGAGCGTGATTGTCGCCCGTGCGCTTCCCGATGCGCGTGACGGCTTCAAGCCCGTGCACCGCCGCGTGATGTTCAGTATGCACAAGTTGGGCGTGGTCCCGAACAAGTCTACGGTGAAGAGCGCCCGTATCGTGGGTGATGTCATCGGTAAGTACCACCCGCACGGTGACTCCGCAGTGTACGAGACCCTCGTGCGTATGGCGCAGGACTTCTCGCTGCGTTACCCGCTGGTATTTGGCCAGGGCAACTTCGGCAATATCGACGGTGACGGCGCTGCCGCCATGCGTTACACCGAAGCGAAGATGAACAACGTGGGTGCCCTGATGCTCGAGGATCTCGAGAAGGACACCGTGGACATGGGCCCGAACTTCGACGAGACGCTTGACGAACCGCTGGTGCTGCCTTCCGCGTTCCCCAACATGCTGGTGAACGGTACTACGGGTATTGCCGTGGGTATGGCGACCTCGATGGCGCCGCACAACCTGCGTGAAATTGCCGCCGCTATCCATGCGGTTGCCGAAAATCCCGAAATTTCGGGCGAAGAACTGATGCAGTATGTGAGCGGCCCGGACTTCCCGACGGGTGCCATCATCTGCGGGCGTGCGGGTATCCGCGATGCTTACCTCACGGGCCATGGCCGCGTGCGTGTGCGTGCCCGTACCGACATCGAGATTGATTCCAAGGGCAAGCCGCGCATCATCGTGACGGAAATTCCGTACATGGTGAACAAGTCCGAACTTTGCAAGAAGATTGCCGACCTCGTCCGCGAAAAGCGCGTCGACGGCATCACCGATATCCGCGACGAATCCGCGAAGGATATCCGCATCGTGATTGAACTTCGCCGCGACGCCGTGGGTGAAGTTGTCCTGAATAATTTGTTCAAATACACGCAGCTGCAGACGACGTTCAGTATCTACAACTTGGCACTCGTGAACAATCTGCCTAAACTCTTGACCCTCAAGGACTTGGTGCAGATTTACATTGACCACCGTATGGACGTGGTGACCCGCGCGACGGAATTCGACTTGAAGAAGGCGAAGGCTCGCCTGCACATCATCGAAGGCCTGCGTATCGCGACCCAGAACATCGACGAGGTGGTGCAGATCATCAAGTCGAGCAAGACGACCGAAGAGGCGAAAAATCGCTTGCAGGAACGTTTCAGCTTGGACGAAATCCAGTCGCAGGCGATTGTCGACATGCGACTCTCCCAGCTCACGGGCCTCAACCTCGAAAAGTTGGAAGCCGAGTACAACGAACTCATCGCGACTGTCGCCGACCTGGAAGATATCCTCGCGAAGCGCGAACGCCGCATTGCGATTATCCTCAAGCGCCTCGACGAAATCGTGGACAAGTTCGGCGACGAACGCCGTACCACCATTGGCGAATCCGTCGACGACAGCGATTACGAAGACCTGATTGCCGAAGAGGAACAGGTGATTACCTTGAGCAAGGAAGGCTACATCAAGCGCCTCCCGATCGATACCTTCAAGACCCAGAGCCGTGGCGGCAAGGGCATTATCGGTGCGGGCCTCAAGGAAGAAGACGACGTGGACCAGATTTTCACCGCGAGCACGCACAGCTACCTGCTGGTGTTCACGAACAAGGGGCGCGCCTACTGGACGAAGGTCTACCGCCTGCCCGAAGGTACGCGCAACGGCAAGGGCCGCCCGATCGTGAACTTTGTAGGCCTTACCGAAGGCGAGAAGGTGCAGGCCATTGTGCCTGTCCGCAAGTTCGGCGGTTACTTCTGCCTCGTGTTTGCGACCAAGAAGGGCGTCATCAACAAGATGGACTTGACGTTGTTCAGCCGCCCGCGCAAGGCCGGCGTGAATGCGATTACCTTGGACGAAGACGACGAACTCGTGAAGGTGCTGCTCGTGGGCATGTCCGAGGAAGAATACAAGGCTTCCCTGAATGCCGGCGAGGGCGAAGATGTTGCCGATGCCGCTGATAGCGCCGAAGGAGCCGAATCCGCCGAGACCGAAACGGAAGGCGATGACGATGTCGAAGGTCGTCCGATTGCGAAGGACTTGCTGATGTTGGCGACCCGCAACGGCCAGGCCGTCACGTTCCCGATTACCTGCTTCCGCCCGATGGGCCGCGGCACGCACGGCGTGCGCGGTATTAGGCTTGGCGCGGGTGACGAGGTCATTTCGCTGTTGTGGCTCAAGGAAGGCAACAAGGTGCTCACCATTACCGAGAAGGGCTACGGCAAGCGCAGCGAACCGGGTACTTACCGCGTCACCAAGCGCGGCAGCAAGGGTGTGAAGAACCTGAACGTTACCGACAAGATCGGCCCGGCCGTGTTTGTCGACAGCGTTGCCGACGACTACGACCTGATTATCACGAGCAAGGAAGGCCAGGTCATCCGCATCAAGGCCGATTCCATCCGCCTTACGGGTCGCAATGCCCAGGGCGTGAAGGCGATTAGCCTGCGTGACGGCGACATGGTGCAAGATGCCACTGCGCTTCCCAGCGTCGAGGATATCGAGCAGGATAGCGCCGATGCGAAGGAAACCTTCGAGCATGTGCAGGGCGTGGAAGTCGACGACGATTCCATCGAGAAGGTCGAACCCGCCGAAGCCGCTCCTGAAGCCCCCGCCGAAGAATAACTCCGGCAACAAACATTTATAACTAATAAATAAGGCGTCTTCGGACGCCTTTTTACTTATTCCCCCCCAAAAAAAAGCCTTTCTACGTTGTTCTTTTGAACAACGTCATTTTCTTTTTGTGGCTTTCCTTGGGCGGTTTAGTGATATATATTATGATGGTTAGAAGGAAATTCCGGTAGAAAATGAAAAACAAAATGATTAAATTGGGCCTTGCCTTCGCGTTAGGGCTAGCTGCCTCTGTCCATGCATCCGATGGGTGCTCTATCCGAGATACGCTCCTTCGGGGGGAAGCGCACCTTGTGACTGGCAACCAGACGGGGGCCATCTCTGGAATCTCGATGGGATACCAGCTGTGGCTTGCCGAGGGCAGTGTCCCTAACAACTCCCTGACCTACTATGATAATGGCTATTTCAAGGCCGAGTGGCAAAATACCCAGGACTACTGGGCTAGGGTTGGGCTGACCTACGAGGCGACCAAAGGAATGCCCCACAATTACAAGAAATTGTCCTTGGAATACAATTATACAAAGACCGTGGAGTCCGGATCTGTCTTTATCGGAGTCAATGGCTGGACGGTGGATCCGGCAGGCGAGTTCTTTATTATAGATGACTGGATTGCCCAGATTGATGAAGCCTACGTTGGGCGAAAATTTGGTGAATATGAGGTCGACGGCTCGAAATACGCCGTTTACGCCCTCATGACCGATGAAGGGGAGTCCTGGAGGGGATACACCCACCGCGTGCGGTTCACTAGCGTTCGTGAGACTCCGCGGGAGTGCGGTTATATGGATATTACGGCCCATTTTGACAAGTTTGACGAACTCTTTACGGGCCAAACCGACACCATTCCGAATGCTCGCGGGGTCCGTAAGAACTCCGTGCTTAAATTCGGCAATTTGACCGACTTGATGGCCACGGTCGAGGTCTTTGACAATGGCAAGGGCTCCATCGACTATGCCTATATGCGCTTTGGCGATTTGTATGTGGACGAATCCTCCAGTTCTGCGGCTCCGGAGTCAAGTTCTGTTGCCGAGTCTTCTAGCTCTGTTGCCGAATCCTCCAGCGCTGTCGAGGAATCCTCGAGTTCCACAACCGTCCTCCCGCTAGTTGCCCGCGTAAGCGGTACTGACCGCACCCTGATGGTTTTCGACTTGCAGGGCCGCGTGCTGGGGAAGGTGTTTGTGCCCGCGGGGACAAGCGTCAATAGTGTCGTTCTTGCAAAGTTTGGCGGAACGGGACGCTACATCGTGAAATAGTTATCCAAAAAAAGTTTACAAAAAACGGCTTTTTTTTGCTGTTTTTGACGTTGATGTTTACAACAACGGATTGTATCCATTTTGTGTAAAGATGTTGGGGGGCGAGTATAAATTTATGGGTACGGGATTTTATATAGGAGTTATTATATGAAAAAAAGTTCTTTGGCTGTATTGGGCCTCTCCCTCATCATGGGATTTGCGACAACTCCCTTTGCCGCAGATGCCTGTAACGATAACATGGGCCATTCTGGAAATGGCTCGCAAGTAAGCGGCAACAAGGTTGGGTCCATTAGCGGCACGCCGTGGGGCTACGAACAGTGGTACCAGGGTGGCAACGCTTCCATGACCTACTACAGCAACGGCACGTTCAAGGCCAACTGGAGTGGTTCGAGTGACTACCTGACCCGTGTGGGTTACCAGTACGGTAATGGCGGTATCGATCACAAGTCCAAGAACTTTGCGGTCGACTACAAGTACACCAAGACCGGTTCTGCGCAGTACGGCTATATCGGTGTTTACGGTTGGACCGCGAACCCCGAAACCGAATACTACATCGTGGACGACTGGTACAGCAAGCCGAGCGAAAACTATGTCGGCGAAAAGTTCGGCGAAATTACCGTTGACGGTGCCAAGTACACCATCCACGCGTTCCTCCGCCAGCAGGAACCCTCCAAGTCGGGTACCTCCACCTTCGTGCAGTTCTTCAGCATCCGCGAGACTCCGCGTCAGTGCGGCCACATCGACATTTCCGCTCACTTCAAGAAGTGGGATGAACTCTTCACCGGTCAGCAGAAGCAGCTCAAGGGCTCCAAGGGCGGTGCATCTGCTTCGCTCAAGTTCGGTAAAGTGACCGAAGTGATGCTCATGACCGAAGCGGGTGGCAATGCTACGGGTTCCGTGGACTACACCTACTTCAACATGACCGACAAGGCCGAATCTACTCCGACGAGCTCCAGCACGCCGAAGTCCAGCTCTTCTCAGCAGGTCAAGTCTAGCTCCTCCAAGGGCGGCAGCGGTGGCTCCACTTCCGGTACGATCGACGCCTGTAAGGATCAGATGGGTCACGAAGGCTCCAGCAAGACGACTCAGGGCCAGAACAACTCCAGCGTGACGGGTAACATCGGCAGCACCGGTTACCACTACGAAATCTGGTACCAGGGTGGCAACAACTCCATGACCTACTACGACAACGGTACGTACAAGGCCAGCTGGAGCGGCACCAACGACTTCCTTGCCCGTGTCGGCTTCAAGTACAACGAAGACAAGACCTACGAAGAAGTCGGCCCGCTCGATGCCTACTTCAACTGGAAGAAGGACGGCAGCGCCGGTGGTTACAACTACATCGGTATCTATGGTTGGACCGTTGACCCGCTCGTAGAATACTACATCGTGGACGACTGGTACAACAAGCCGGGTGCATACCTCGGCCAGAAGAAGGGCGAATTCCAGGTTGATGGCGATACCTACGAAATCTACCAGAATACCCGTAACCAGCAGCCCTCCATCAAGGGTACCTCCACCTTCCCGCAGTACTTCAGTGTGCGTCGTAGCGCCCGTTCTTGCGGCCATATCGACATCACCGCTCACTTCAAGAAGTGGGAATCCCTCGGCATGAAGATGGGTAAGATGTACGAAGCCAAGGTGCTCGTCGAAGCCGGCGGTGGCTCGGGCTCGTTCGACGTGACCTACTTCAAGATGACCGACAAGGCGCATCCGCTTCCCTCTTCGGAACCGGAATCCAGCTCCAGCGAGGTCATCAAGTCCAGCTCCAGCACGGTTGGCCCGAAGAGCTCTAGCGCAATTGGCCCGACCAGTTCTACCATCGCTCTTCCGACCGAATTGCGTATGGATGCCGCTGTGGGCACCTTCCAGGTGTTCGACATGCAGGGCCGTCACCTCGGTTCTATTGAACTCACGACTTGCGAATCTGTTACCAGCGTCCTCAAGGCTCGCTTCCAGAACTCTGGAATCTACCTGTTGAAGCAGGGCAACACGATGCATCGTATCGCTGTCCGCTAGTTTTCAGTGACTCCTTAGATAAGGGCGCTCCGGTCAATTTGGCCGGAGTGTTTTTTTTTGTACCGTTCGCACACCGTTCGAATTGTAAAATCTTCTAAACAAAAATCCGGGCTTTGCACAAAAACGCCAAAAAACTCAAAATAAATGCCTTTTTTGTGCAGATTTTGCCGTTTATTAATTTGCTTGAAAAAGGGCGCTTTTTTGTCGTTGTTTTTTGCAACAACACAAAAAAAGGCGAAAATCGCCGATTTTTGAGGGTGAAAACTATTTTCACTACAGATTTTATCAAGGAGTACAATTATGCTTAAAGCAAATCTTTTTAAGGCTGGTGTCATCCTGGCTTTTGGCCTGGCAACATCCGCTTTCGCAGTCGATGCCTGTAAGGATCAGATGCCCAAGGCCCGTGGAAACGCCCACAACGTGAACGGCAACCAGACGGGTTCCATCAGTGGCACTTCGTGGGGCTTTGAACAGTGGTCCCAGGGTGGATCCAACTCCATGAAGTACTATGATAATGGTACTTTTGAAGCTTCTTGGAGCAATAACCAGGACTTCTTGGCCCGCGTGGGCTTCCGTTACGGCGATAACGGCCCGGGTAAGAGCGTCGTTGGCATGCAGTACACCGCCGACTACAAGTACACCAAGACCGGTTCCGCCCAGTACGGCTACATCGGTATCTATGGCTGGACCGTGAATCCGCAGGTCGAATACTACATCGTGGACGACTGGTACAGCAAGCCGAACTCCCAGTATGTGGGTGACCAGTTTGGCACGCTTGATGTTGATGGTGCTACTTACACCATTCACGCCTTTGTCCGCCAGCAGGAACCTTCCAAGACGGGTACATCTACCTTCTTGCAGATTTTCAGCGTCCGCCAGTCTCCGCGTCAGTGCGGCCATATCGACATCCAGGCCCACTTCAACAAGTGGAACGAACTCTTTACGGGCCAGCAGAAGCAGCTCAAGGGCTCCAAGGGTGGCGAATCGATGACCCTCAAGTTCGGTAACGTGACCGAAGTGATGCTCATGACCGAAGCCGGTGGTAACGCTACGGGTTCCGTGGATTACTCCTACTTTGACATGAGTGAAAATGGCCAGCCGTCTGAACCGCCGACTCCGATCGACCGCAAGCCGTTCAAGGGCACTGCCGCTTCTATCCCGGGTACCATCGAAGCCGAAAACTTTGACGAAGGCAACTACGGCGATTCCTACTCCGGTACGCAGGGCGCTTCGGGTGAAGATGGCGACCACGACTACCGTGGTAGTGATTATGCTTCTGTCGATATCGTGAAGGCAGGTGACGGTAGGGCTATCGGTTACACCGCTGCCGATGAATGGCTGGAATACACGGTGAACGTTGCCGAAGATGGCGAATACGACATCGAAGCCTATGTTTCTAACGGTTCCGGCTCCGGCACGCTCGAACTCTCCCTGGATGGCAAGGCTCTTGCTTCTCTCGCCTTCACGGGTACTGCGGATGACTGGAACGCCTATGAAAAGTCTACGGGCAAGGCGACCCTCACCAAGGGCGAACACGTGCTCCGCATTACGATTGCCAACGACAACACTAACGTTGACTACGTGAAGTTCAGCAAGGAAGGCACGACCGCGATTGCTCAGACGGTCAGCATGAACAAGGCTGCAGGCACCGCCCAGGTGTTCGATATCAGCGGCAAGTTCATGGGCAAGGTTGAAATGCTTCCGGGTGCAACGCTCTCCGAAACCATCGCCGCCAAGTTCCAGAAGTCTGGCGTCTACATGGTGAAGACCGCTGCCGGCATCCAGAAGGTCCGCGTGACGCAGCGCTAATCTGGATAAACAGAGTGTTTAGGGAACACCGCCATCCATCGGCGGTGTTTTTTGTGTATATAGGCATTATTCTTGCTTGTTGCCTTAAAAATGGCTGTGCCGCGTATTGACTTGAACATAGTACAAAGTTATATTTACACTATTAGAAGATAGAGGTTTGCATGAAAAAGATTGCCGCTCTTTCGGTTGCGCTTTTTGCGCTTTTCGTAATGGTTTCTACGGGCTTTGCCTACGACCTCACCGGAGGCGGTTATGGCCAGGTGCAGAAGGCCCGCCCCTCCATCGCGTTCGTCCTCACCACATGGGAAAAGAAGGGCATCGCTGTCACGACGACCGTCGACCAGAAGGTGAACGGTAGCGCCGTGAGCCAGGACCTGTCTGACGAGGATGCGGACATTTCTGCCAGCAAGGGCAGTTCCGACGTGCAGGTCGAGACGATGGTCGGCACGTTCACCGAAGATATCTGGAAGAAGATTCCCGACAACCAGATTGTCGACAAGTTCCAGCAGCAGTTCGTGAAGCAGCAGTTCAACGTGAAGGCCTCCGACATGGCCCGCAAGATTGCGATGGCCCCGAGCCTTGCGAAAACCGGCGTGAACCCTTCTGACCGTGCCGCCGTGCGCAAGTATGCCGAGAAGGAAAACGTGAATTTCATTGCCCGCGGTGAAGTCGCGGTGCTCAGGTATGCAAAGACGAAAGACGGCAAGATCAAGGCTTCGCTCCAAATCGGTGTCGAAGTTATCGACGTGAATTCCGGTGAAGTCATCGCCGCGTTCTCGAATGCTGTACACACCGTCGCGACCTCCGCGGAAGTCGCCCGCAACGGCGGTATCAACAAGGCTGCCGTGGTTGCCGCACGCACGCTTTCGGAACAGGTGATGGACGCCTGGATCAATGCGGCCGACAACGGCTCGCAGTTCACTGTCGAGCTCCGCAAGATGAAGTCCGCCCGCAGCCAGAAGATTCCGTTCGAGAAGGCCTTGAAGACTGTTGTTACCATCAATTCACAGACTCAGCCCGCCAAGGACGTGGTGACCTACGCCGTGACGTTCAAGGGCTCCAAGAGCGACCTTGGCATGGCGATTCTCGAGGCAATCGGCGACAAGCCCGGCTTCGACGAGAAGTCCTTCGAAGGCCCCAACGACATCGACGGCAAGGTCGTGTTCGAGTTCTTGAAATAAGCGCACACAGCAAACGCATAAGGAGTTTTAATGAAAAGAGTTTGGCTTTCCGCAATAGCCGCAACGGCTTTTGTCTTGATTTCTTGCGCGGCATCTGGCCCGCATGTGGATGCGTTCAATCGCGCACAGAAGGCGTACAACGATGGCAAGGACGACAAGGCTATCGCCGAAGCGCTCGAGGCGCTGAAGATCAAGCCCGACTACAAGCCCGCTATCGAGTTTTTGAACAAGACGTTCGACGACGTGATTGCAGCAAAGAACGATACCATCGCGATGTTCAAGAAGCGCAATGACCCGAACCCCAAGCGCTGGGACAAGATTGTGCACATGGAAGAACAGAAGGCCGATTACGCGAAGCAGCTCAAGTTGATTGCCCGCCGTAACGACAAGCTCAAACTGAGTGTCGATGTCGACCCGAATGATATCCGCATTGCGAAGGACAGTGCCGCCGCGTCGCACTATGCCGCTGGCCTCGAGAAGATGAACGACCGCGGGAAGGCCGCCCAGCAGGCCGCCGCCGTGCACTTCCGCATGGCGTTCACGTACCATCCGGACTACGAGGACTCCAAGCAGCTTTACGAGGATTGCAAGAAGAAGGGAACCATTCGCGTGGCCGTGGACAAGTTCACTAACGATTTCAGCGGGCGCATGGATGCCGCGATGATTGCGGAACTCCAGAAGAACAAGCAGGCTTCCGAATTCCTGCAGTTGCTGACCCGCAGTGAAATCGACCGCATTCTCGAAGAACAGACCCTCAGTTCTTCTGCCGACTTCCAGAACAGCGAAGGCGAAGACCTGATGGGCAAGCTCCGCAGTGCCGAATACCTCATTGCGGGTTCTGTGGAGAAGGTTGTTTGCTCCGATGACGAAAAAGGGGTAGAACGTGAACGCGAGACGAAGGAAAATAAGGTCAGCGTGAAAGTCGGTAGCCATCAGGAGTGTGATGTTGGCAAGAACGGCAGGCGCCGGTGCTACAACGTGAATGACTATGCCAACGTGTATGCGACCATCGTTATTGACTCGCTCACGAAGAAGGCCTCCACTTCCGGTACTGTCCAGATACTTGATTTTGCGACTGGCGAAATCAAGAAGAAGGCTGACGTACGCGTGGGTGTCATGACATCGGATCTTGTGGCGGGTTGTTCCGGCGACCCGCGAGCCTTCAAGCCGATTTGCAAGCGGACCGAGGTCACGCTCCGCTCTTGCAGCGAGATGCAGGACCAGATGACGGTTGACTTTGCCAGGAAGGCCGTCAAGGAAGTCGTCGATTTTGTCAAGAACTTTACTAAATAGTTGAAATAAACTATATTTGTGCCTATAAATACACAAAAACAATCAAGGAGAAATCCAAATGAAAAAGATGTTCCTGTTCCTCGCCTCGTTGAGCCTTGTCGGTACGATGGCATTTGCCCAGGACGATTATGACTACGGTGATGACTACGGCGAAGCCACTAGCGCATCTGATGACGAATACTCTGACGTCGGCGGTGGTAGCAGCGAACCTGCTGCCGAAGAGGCTGCTCCTGCATCCTCTGATGTCGATTACAAGAGCATGGACGACGAGAGCAAGAAGGTGAGCCGTGACGAGGGCACGAAGCCGGCCTTCTTCGACAAGCCGTTCAATATGGCTGGACATATTGCCTTCGGTTTCGGCTCTTTCTGGGATACCCCGGAAATGTACGACAACGCCACCTGGCGCCAGACTGTGGGTATGGATACTAACCCGTACGACGAATGGCTCGGCTACAGCGTTTCCTTCGGTATGGCGTTCAACTACCGCTTCATTGACATCCTGAGCGTTTCTCCGGAACTGAACCTCGGTATCAGGGGCTTTGTCCGTAATCTGGATACTTACTACAGCTACTGGCTGGGCACCTATGTCAACGTCAATGAAAATCTCTTCATGTTCGATATCGAAGTGCCTATCCTGGCTCGCGTGATGCCGACACAGCAGATTTACTTTGAAGCTGGTCCGCAGTTCAGCGTGAAGCTGGTCGCTTCTCATTCTATCGACTACGTTGACGACTATTCTGGCGAAACGATTTACAGCGATGAGGATGGCAGCTGGGAATGCGCTAGCTTCTTCACCACCCTTATCATTGGTGGCGGTGCCATGCTGGATGTCGATGGCAAACTCTTCGACCTTGGCCTCCGCCTGGTGATGGACATGACCAAGCTCGAAAAGGACGACACGGAAATGCCGGATCTCAACGGCAATATGTTCAAGGACGAAACCAAGATGTGGACCGTCCAGATCGTCGTGAAGTACTGGTTCTAATCCATACGGAAGACGTTTTGAAAATGCCCTGCGGTTTTCCGCGGGGCTTTTTGTATGCGCCCATAGGATAAAAAAGACCCTCGACATTGTCGAGGGCTTTAACTTTACTTTTTCGTGTTGCGCTAGGGCTTACTTCTTGCCCTTCTTCGCGGCCTTCTTACCACCTTTCGGGGGATGGACAGCAATCTTTTTCACGCTCTTGTCGGCCTTTGCGGCTGCCTTCTCGGCGGCTTCGAATACGGACTGTGCTTGAGCGAGCGCATCGTTCGGGTCGATTTCGATGGCTTCGGAAGCCTCGTCCACGAGTTCCGCAAATTCGTCGTACCATTCCGCAAAGAGTTCCACTTCGAGGTGGTCGACGCCCGGCACCGTGAGGCGCACGCCGCAGGCTTCGCCGATGCGGTCGAGGAACTTTGCCATCTCGGGCTTGAGGAGGGTGAGGTCGAGGCCATCTAGGTCTTCGGGTTCAAACCAGACGCCGTCGACATCGCTGTCGTCGTCCTTGGCCTTTTTCTTGCCCTTGCCGCACTTGCAGTTTTCGCCGCAGCATTCGCATTCCACGTTCTCGTTGCCGTAGAGTGCCATGTATTCGTCATCGTCCATGCCGCTGTCGTAGTAGAACTCGTCGTCTTCGAGGTAGAGCGTCTCGACAAAGATGCCCTTTGCGCCGAGCGTCTTTGCCGCGGCGATGAATTCCTTGAGGTCGCCACCGAAGTAGCGAGTCGTTTCGGCCTCTTCGTTCAGGGCCTGCACGGGAATGGGGGAGAGTTTCTGCTTCTTCAGGTAGTCGCAGACAACGTCGGTAATGGATTTGTTGTTCTTGGCCATTAGATTCTCCTTGAAAAATTAAACGTGGTACTTCTTCAGGCTTTCCGCCTTCTCGTTGATGAGCTTCATGATGCGGGCCACGGCTTCGTCACCGCGAGCGGTATCCTTCACGCTCGTCATCGGCTGGAATAGCGGGCTGTT
>Ga0310696_10003116_pt1 | contig 20994 bp, 14 predicted proteins | sample AusTroGonzalo_MG_4_FD_203885 | JGI IMG/M metagenome (GOLD analysis project Ga0310696, IMG submission 203885) | Bovine rumen microbial communities from tropical cattle in Woodstock, Queensland, Australia - Gonzalo_02 (v2) (version 2) | ecosystem: Host-associated > Mammals > Digestive system >... | reverse complement strand
TGGAAAATATGAAAGATGCAATAGAACTCGTTGTCGACTATAAAAATGGTTCTGAAAATGGGAAAAGTTCAATGCATAGCATTTATGTAAACTCCAATAATGGCAAGTTTGTTACTATTCCAGATCATTCTGATATAAACGATTATCTTGCAAATGCAATCTGCGATATGCTTGGCATTCCAAGATGTTGCGAAAACCCCGACTGGGAAAACTCATTTTACAGAAAGGTGGAAATTTGAGCAGAGGAACTTATTGTAGGCCACAATAATAGTAGAGTAGCACCGTAATCGGGTTAGCAAACTAGTAGCGGTTCAAAGTCGCCAGTTAACCAGACTGTCGCTCTTAGGGTGGTAGCCCCGGTTGTTCCCGGCAAGCGAGCCACGTAAAGAAACCGCTACTATTTGTGGCATACTTGAATCGCCTTCCAACGTCCGCGGAATTGCACTGCGGTTTGGAGGGCGATTCTTTTTTGTTGTGTCGGATTTTGTATGTTGTGTCGGATTTGCAATCCGACACATGCGAATATTAGCATTTGTAATGCGGATTAAAAATCCTTATATTCATGCAGTCCGGATTGCAAATCCGAATGGACGTATTTATGTTGTTTCGGATTTGTAATACGAAACAAGAGAATATTAGCATTTGTAATGCGGATTGAAAATCCTTATACTCGTGACATTCGGATTGCAAATCCGGATGGACATAAAAAAAGCCGCAAAAGGCGGCTGAAAAAATGTCGGAATTGTCAAAATCGTTGACGCTGACAATTTTACCATCTGCGCTGTATGATGTAACGACACTGCAAATATAACAAAAAATTTTAACTAATAAATAATCCAATTTTTTTTGGATTGCCAGTTGTTAATTATCAAACACATGCGAATATTAGCATTTGTAATGCGGATTGAAAATCCTTATATTCATGCCATTCAGATTACAAATCCGAATGAACATATATGTATAAAAAATAACACCCCAACAATCCGCACTTCTGGTCGAGCCCAATTCTCAACCATATCGGATATTGGGATGTCCTGTCTAAAAGACAATGCAAATATATGCAAAAAAATCCCAATTCGTTACATTTTATTCGATTTTTTTACGGTTGATTCCAAGAAGTTTGTTCGCTTCAATGATTTCTGGAATTAAATACGCCATTTCTGCCATCACTTCATCAATTGATGAACATTCAACTATTGCGCCTGGCTCTTCGTTGCACTGTCCGAAATAGGTTTTGTCATCAAGTTTCTCTACTGTAATCGTGTAGTCTGTGTCGCCAATTTTTAGGTTCTGTATAGTGTTTTTGTCCCCAAGATTTTTGTTCGTTTCAACGATAATGGGTATTAGGTCTGCCATAACCGTTTTTGATTCCTCTATTGAGTTACAACTCTGTAAACGCATTCGGAACTTGGTCGCATTGTGCGAAATACATTACGTTTTCGATTTCCTTTATTGTAATCGTATAATCGTTGCCAATTTTCATGTTTTGGTTCATAGTTAATGTGAGCTATAGGACAAAAATAAGCTTGTTATGCATTTATTAGGAACATAAGATTTTCTGATTACAACATTTAGACGACAAATTCTGTTGTCTGTCAAGCTATAACAATTCGTTACTCTATTTCAATTTTCCTGCTTGCCATTCCCGACTTGCCCTTAACGGTAACAATGTATGTTCCTGCCGAAAGGTGTTTCAGGTTCATCTCCATTTCCGAACCTTTTACTTTCTTATGAACCAACACTTTGCCATTCATATCGGTTACATTTACATCACCATTGAAAGCCGATTCAAATGTCAAGTTCACTGTTCCCGAAGTTGGATTTGGATATACCGAAAACGAAGATTCTGTCAACTTTGAAATTCCAGTAGAGCCGTTTCGGATTGCAAGTGCATATTCGCCATCTTCAAAGTTTTCAATGGTAAAACGTTGCATTGCACTGCTATATTGAGCAGGAAGTACCTGCCAGTTTTCCGACCTGTCGCGCCGATAAATAAGTACCACCGAATCGCGCATAGAAATATGGATATATGGATTCTCCCACCCTGCAGCATTCGTACAATTAAATGTTATAATAAGTTTCGCCGAAAAAACTTCGGGACGCAAACTTTCAACAAGCCAATACCTACTCGGCACAATCTCCAGTCCTTCAACTGGTTCAGAAAAGTCATCAGGAGCAACATAATTGCAAGTCGTACGCACCATAGCCTCGCCTTCTATTTCCATAACATTCATCTTACAATCTGTCTTCAGGAATGTTATATTCTTGATAGTATCCACATATACGGCATCGTCGATTGTAGCGTCAGAAGTATGCTCGTAAAAGTCGCACATAACTAGTGCAGGCTCAAACGGCAGAGTAAATGTCTGGTTGCCAGTTTCTCCAGAAAATTCCAAAACTCGCTTTTCAACCGACAAATCTGGCTTCATGAATGCAATCTCTATCCTATTGTCATCGGTAAACATTTCGCGCTCAAGCAATTTCTGACGAACATAGACGGTAACATCATAGTTTTCTCCATTAGCAACAACACTTGTCGAATCAATAGAAAAATGAGGAAAACCCTTTGTAAACACCCACGAATCGAAGAATGGCGCCATATCAATACCAGTATGCTGTGACAAGAAATCGCGGAACTGATAGGATGTAGCATTTTTGTACGAAAATTCATTAAGATACGCCCTTATTGCCTCGAAAAAAACCTCATCGCCAAGATAGTTACGCAAGGTATGTACAACAGAAGCGCCCTTGTCGTAAACCGTTGATGAATATGTATTTTCAACGGGAAAAGGAGTAAGAGGATGATAACCGTCATCGCGGTAAGTCTTTGTAAGCACTTTATAGTGAGCATTATGACGATAATCCCTGCCGTCTTCTGCTCCGCAGACAAATTCCTTCCAAATAGTTTCGCAGTATGTCGCCCAGCCTTCGTTGAGCCACATATCCTCGGCAGAAGCGCAGGTCACAAGGTCGCCAAACCAGTGGTGAGAAAGTTCGTGGTAATAAAGTGTTTCGTAAACGCCAGGGCCTGAAGTAACAAAAGTTCGGCCAATGGAAATGTTCCCAACGTGTTCCATTGCACCGCTTGAGAAGTTAACAAGCACATAGCCAATACGTTGCCAAGGATATTCGCCAAACAGGTTTTCGTAAACGCGCAAGGTGGTATCCAAGCGGTAGAACGACCCTGCAATCTTTGCACTATCGGTAGGATAGCCGTAGATGTCAACAGGAATATCACGCGAAATGCCATGATATACATGATGATGGTGATAGTATGGTCCGACTGCTACCGATTGCAGATATGTTGGCACTTCCTGTGTAAGATTCCAGTAGTAGGTCTTTTTGCCAGACTCTTCATCTATTTGTATTTCGTTAAGTTCCCCGCTCGAAATGGCGGTATTTTCCGACTGCGTTGTGATGATTGTCGTATATTTTGCCTTGTCGGTAAAGTTGTCGTTGCAGGGAAACCACACACGACCGTAGTTGTGTGGTATGTCCTGAAATCCGCAGCCCATATTAAAGGCGTAATCCCCTGAAAAATAGAAACCTCCCCACCCCGATGGATCTTTCTGCGGTGCACCGTGATAATATACATCCAGGTCGAATGGCTGGTCGGCTGTTGGTGCAGTTTCAAAGTTTATGGTTATTATGGAATCGTTGTACGAAAACGATGAAATGCCGTAGTCGTTGCATACTATCGAATCAATATTCAGCCTAAGCAGGTAAAGGTAAATTGTTGAAACATTGTCCTCGGTAGTGGCGAGGTTCAGAATCGTATATCCCGAAATGGTTTTCCCTTCAAAGTCGCTTATGTCAAGGTTAATTGTGTAGTGTTTTACATCGATAAGACCTTCGTAGTCATGCTGTGCAAAAGTCAGCAGCGGAAATAAAACCGCGAGTATTATTAAAAATAACTTATTCATAAATTTACCTATTCTTTTGATTGCAAATGTACTACAATTTATCAACCGAGCAAAAAGTATTTTAACACAACAATATTTTACTTTCCTTTCCGTTTATACCATCGAAGGCTAAAATTAATTGTAATATGAGACGTGTAATTTTTTTGCTGTTCGCTATGTCTGCCATTGCAGTTTCGGCACAGAATGTCAAGGTAAAGGACATAGAAAAGTCGCTGGTAAAGATTTCCGATAATGTTTATGTGTCGAAGTACGATGTAAACAACGAAATGTACATGCAATTTCTTTCCGATTTGAAAAGCAATGGCAAAACTGATTTATATGCTGCCTGTTATCCCGACACAACAAAGTGGCACACAAAATATGCCTACAACGAACCATTTGTAACTTTGTATCATGCTCATCCTGCCTATTTCAACTATCCAGCGGTAAATATCGACAAGAAATCGGCAGAAGAATTTTGCAAATGGCTTACTAACAAATATAAAGCAGAGAAGAAGAAAAAATTTGAAAACATTGAGTTCCGTCTGCCAACCAAAGCGGAATGGAAAACTTTTGCATCAAAATGCAAGGAAATGGTAAAACGCACTGGTGAAGAACCTGGTCCATACGACAATACGCCAATGACTATTGGTAATGTTTCGGAAATGACATCGGACGAAACCGCACTTGGTAACAACTGGGCTGGCAAGGAGTCCCAAATGCCGTCGCCGTGGGTGGGATTCAGAATTGCGGCTACAATAAAGTAAGATACAAGTATTTATGTCACAAAACATATCTTTTTTGTAATTACAAGTGCGATTTTCGCTAATTACGGTCGCGCAAATTTGCTTATTTTTGCAAACAAAAACGCCATGTTCGATGTCATACTAAACATTTCGCTTGTACTGCTGTTTTTTACGCTTTCAATATTTCTCATAGCAGTAACATTCCCAACCATAAGGAACTTTGTAAAAGGCAAGAAGAACGACGAGGACGATAACTCCGATTCGCTTGCCCGCCGTATGTCGGAAATGGAAGCACGCATAGCAACCTTGGAACAGCAAATGTTTGCATCAAAGGGAATGCAAATTGTAGTCAGCGAAAAGGACGAGCCGTCGAAGCAACTGCTTAACCTTAACAACTTGAAAATAAAGGCTACGTCAATATCATACATATCTTCGCAGGTGTTTGAAATGTCGGAAGGCGGAGATTCGAGAATAAAAGTCATACATTATTCGGGAACAGCAAAGACCGATTCGGTTTATAGCACTTTCGATGCGATACTCGAACAACTTTCGGGCAACTTTATGCAAATCAACAAGAACCAGATTGTAAACCTTGACAAGATACACAAGGTGCAGGGCAACGAAATTTACCTTTCGGGAATGACAAAGCCATTTTTCGTGTCGGAAAACCGAAAGGACGAATTTGATGTCAGAATCGGAAAAATAAATTAGCATTTGTACAGATAGCAAATTACAAATCATCGTCGGTGGATTTCAAAATTTAGGGGTTTGATTTCAACGCGGACATTACATTCGTGTAATTACGCCACATTTGCATCGTCAAATAAATTACTAATTTAAAACCGATGGAGCCGAATGGTATATAACTCGGCACGATGTAAAATGAAAAGATATGTATTTTTTGTAATTGGCGTTATGATTGCATTAGTATTTGCTTCCGGATGCACAAAAGTTGTAACGCAAAGCAATGTTCATGAATTCAACGTCTCCTTTACCAATGTAGCTAACAAGCAAACGGTGTCAGAGGGTTATACGGGACTGAAGAATATTGTCAATTCTTCTGATGCCATATTAGTATATATATACTTTGGAAATGCATCAGACGAAGATATATGGATGCCATTGCCAGCAACTATTAACACAGCCTTGTATGACTATGCTTATACGGAAAGCGGTATATTTATATTTAATGCTGATGCTGGAGAAGGTAATGTATGGACAACTGATTTCTCATTGAAGTACAGGGTTGTCCAGATACCAAGAACAGCAGTTGTTTCAAAGTCAATGGAAGAACTCAAGGCTGCCGACTATAATACTGTCGTAAAAGAATTAGACCTTTATGAAACTCCTGTATTAAGGAAATAAGTACAATTTAGGTTCAACAAAAAAGGCGCAAATGCGCCTTTTTTGTTTCAAATATGATGCTAATAAATTTACTTCCTAATCTCCATTTCGTCAATCAAATGGCTTGCGCCAGCGAACTTGTCAATAAGGAACAAGGCGTAGCGGATGTCAAGCGAAATGTTGCGGCACATTTCGGGGTCGTACATAATGTCGCTCATAGTGCCCTCCCAGTTGCGATCGAAATTGACACCAATAAGTTCGCCGTTGCCATTGATGACTGGGCTGCCTGAATTTCCGCCAGTTGTATGGTTTGTAGCGGTGAAAGCCACGTGCAACTTACCGTCCTTGTCGGCATAGCGACCGTAATCTTTCTTTTCGTAAAGTTCTTTCAGCCTAGCAGGAACCTTGTAGTCGTAGATGTCAGGATTATCTTTCTCAATAATGCCATCGAGAGTGGTATATGGCAGATAATCAATACCGTCGGCTGGCTGATACGGAGCAACCTGTCCGTAGGTCACGCGCAATGTCAAGTTTGCATCGGGGAAGAAACGCTTCTGCGGTTCGTATTCCATCTGAGCCTTCATATAAATGCGGTCGAGTTGCTCTATGCGGTCGCTACAATCGACAAGTGCAGATTGGATTTCGTTGCGGTATATGGCAATTATCTCCTTTGCAATGTTGTAAATCGGGTCGGATTGTAGTGTTTTTGCCGACTTTGACGAAAGTCCGTTTACAAAATTTTCAAACTTTGTCTGGTTTGCAAACACCGACTTCGAGAAGCAATATTCGGCGTATGCCATATACTTGTCCGATGCCGACTTGGTAACCTTGTCGAAGTTATTGAACGTTGCAGGATAGTACTTTGACGACATATTCTCCATATAAATCTTTACCATCTCGGCAAAAAGGCGTATTTCAACCTGCTCGTCGTAGTCCTTGTAGTTGCCCTTCGACTTCGACAATGCCATTTCCTTGAGGCTTTGCAAGTTCTCCGACGAAGCGTCCTTGCACGATTCGAGCATACGCATCTGGTTGGCAAACGAAACCGCGTAACTTCCAAGTCCTGCCTCCGAAATGTAGATGTATGCCAAATTCAACGGCTTCATCTCGGCATAAACCTTTGCATAGTCGTCAAGAAGGTTCTTATATTCGGACTTGCCGTTTGCCCACTTTTGGAAATCTTCCTCAAAATTACGCTTAACGGTCACAGCGTCAAGACGTTTCAAACCCTTTATTTCGCCCTGCCACTTTTTCCAGCCGTTGGCAATGCCTGCAGCCTTGTTGGAATACTGTATGCGTGTGAGTTTCGATTTTTCCATTCCTGCCTTAATCACTTCGAGTTTCTTGTCGCGAATTGCAATACGGGTTGGGTCGGTATCGAAAAGCACCTGCTCGACAGCCACTGCTGGCAGATATTCCTGAGTAGAACCCGGATAACCGAACACCATTGTGAAATCGCCTTCCTGAACGCCTTTAAGCGAAATCGGGAAGAATTTCTTGGGAGTGTAAGGAATATTGTCGTCGGAATACTTTGCCGGCTTGCCGTCCTTACCGCAATACACGCGGAAAAGCGAGAAGTCGCCTGTGTGACGAGGCCACATCCAGTTGTCGGTATCGCCACCGAACTTGCCTATTGCTGATGGCGGAGCACCAACAAGGCGGACATCCTCAAAAATTTCGTTCTTGAACAAGAAATACTGGTTTCCACAATAGAACGGTTCTATACGAGCTTGATAGTGAGTTCCTTTCACCGATTCTTCCTTGATTTTAGAAATATTGACAGCAATTTTTGTTTCGCGTTCCGAAGCAGACATTTCCGAAGTGACACCCTCGAGAACCTTGTCGGTAACATCTTCCATACTTACGAGGAAAGTCACTGTAAGACCAGGACTTGCAAGTTCCTCCTTACGACTCATAGCCCAGAAGCCGTCGGTAAGGTAGTCGTGTTCCACCGAACTGTGACGCTGGATAGTTCCGTAACCGCAGTGATGATTGGTTATGAGAAGGCCTTCGTTAGAAATAAGTTCACCTGTGCAACCGCCACCAAACAGCACTATTGCATCCTTCATAGAAGCGTGGTTGATACTGTAGATGTCGTCGGCATTGAGTTTGAAGCCCTTTTTCTGCATATCGGCTATGTTGTACTTTTCGAGTAAAAGGGGAAGCCACATCCCTTCGTCGGCAAACAGGCTGCAAGATAGCAGCGCGAAAATCAAAATGGAAAATATTTTCTTCATTGTAATAAAATATAATTGACAATTAAGCAGTTGACTGAATTAAGCATTAAATATTTATACATAAAACTTGTACATATCAGTGTTTTTTAGCGATTTAGTAGAACTAACACATTACATAGCTATGCATAACTTTGTTGCAAAATTCGGAAAACATCATTCCCTAGTGAGCAACATATTTCGACCTTCCTTCATCGTATGGTATTACCTTACCTTTTTCTACAGCTACAGGAAACGCATCCGGAAATTCTTCTTTAGCGGTCTTCAAATGTGTATTTGTATATTTCGGATTAGAATGAGGATAAAGGAAGTATCTATACCTTCCATCACTATGTATTTCTAACACATCTGTATGCGATTTAAACTCACGCGAAGTCATATCGGCTTTGGATGGCGATGACAATATCTGTATCGCAAAATAAAGATCTGTCTTTGTTTCAGACTTCATTTCCTTCTGTAAATCCTTCTGTGTTTCCTCAAGGTCTTTTTCTTGCTGTTTCTTCATTCTCTCAAGATCCTTTTCGGACAGATAACCCTCATCAGTAACATAATACGACTTACCTCCAAACACACTCAAGTTAATGTATTTCTTAGGATGAACCCTTATGTCAGTGAGCAACTTGTCAAGATCCATAGCTGCATTTTCAATCTGAAGTGCAAGGGTATTGTCCTTTATAAGTTCACCGAGAGTACCTTCTCCCCTATTTACTCTGTCAACCACATCGTTGACCTTTGATACTACACCATTTATTTCGCTGATTGTCTTGGTCAGGTTAAGAGCTGTCAACGTATCCGAGAACGTAGAAATGTTGTTTATGAAATTATTAATATCATCAGAACTTGCCGCCAACGAGTCACTCAAAGTCTTGACATTTGCCAGAATATCTACAATATCGTCAGTCTCCTTCGACATAATATTGTCAAGATGTCCTACAGAATGCTCCAAATGCACCATAGAATTCTTAAGCGATGCGAAACTTTCTTCCAAGTTCTGCCTTGTGTTTTCGTTGAACACTCCTGCCACAATGTCAATAAGATCTGTGATTTCAGCCATCAGGTCTTCAGCAGCCTTCTTTACTGGAAGAACTTCTGCACTTATCTGATCCTTCAGGTTTTCCTGAGTCTTACCAACAAGGAAATCACCTGCCTTATGAAACGTAGTCTTATCACTAAACAGCATTTCTATCCCCTTAGTCCCCATTATATCGGTACTAACAATTGCAGCGACAGAAGAATCAGGAATCGGATAATCATCCTGCAACTCCAAAGTTACCAGCAATTTGCAGTCTTTTTCCGGAAGCAATTGTATTTTTGACACTTTGCCTATCTTATAACCGTTCACTAAAACAAGGCTCGATGTATTCAAGCCATCAACACGGTCGTAATAAACATAATATTCACTTGTATTCTTGAACAACTGACTGCCTTTGAGGAATCCTATCCCGAAATACGTAACTACGAGGACAATTATTCCCAAGATACCATATATCAAAAACTTCCTATTTTTCTTTTGCATAATTCCTTTTATTTCTTTGTTGCCTTAATCGCTTCGTTCAAATCCATCCTTTTTCCATCCTTCAGTGCAATTATGAAGCATCCTGGATAAGATGGCTTCACCTCGTGGAAAAATTTCAATATAGCATTATAATCAGTTTCGGCACCTACAGTATATTTGTAACTTCCATCGTGAATATAATAAGATACCTTATCAAAATATTTTCCAAAAGTCTTTTCGTTAACTTCCAGTTCCTTGGGCGACATCCTTATCTGCACCTTAAACCATATCCCATTGGTACTTTCTGTCGTCGAAACCTGTTCTTTGGGATTATTTACCTCAGTCTTTGTATATTCATCTGATTTTTGCTGCGATTGTGACAATTGCTGGCTTTCTTGACTATCGTTTCCTGGCTCTGATTCTGGCTTCTGTTCTTCCTTTGCCTGTGTGCTCTGACGATAAGGAATCTTTTCAAGATATACCGCTGAATTGTCGTACTGAGACTTATATTTTGCAAAAGCGTTGTAAATTGAAATTGCCAATTCTGTCTGGCCGACATCCGATTTCAAGTATTGTTCTTCCTCCGGATTGCTGATAAATCCTAATTCTGTCAGGACACTCGGCATAGCAGTTTTCCACAAAACAAGGAAACCTGCCTGCTTGACTCCACGGTCGAAGCGCTTGATCGACGATTTAAATTCATCCTCTATTGATGCAGCAAGCAATAAGCTTTGGTCGGAATATGCATTTTGGAAAAGGCTGAAAATAATGTTGCTTTCGGGGGCGTTGGGGTCGAAACCATCGTATTTCGAAGAATAGTTATCCTCCTGCAAGATTACCGAGTTTTCGCGCTTTGCAACAGCAAGATTGGCATCGTTCTTGTGCAAACCCATTACAAAAGTTTCTGTACCATGCGAAGAAGAACTTCCATCAACAGAATTGACATGCACGGAAATGAAAAGATCAGCATTGTTGCGGTTGGCAATACTGGCTCGTTCACCAAGTTCTACAAAAACATCCTTGTCTCTAGTATATATAACCTTGACATTGGGATAATTTTTCTTTATTAAGTTACCAAGTTTCAGAGCAACAGAAAGCACTATGTCCTTTTCCTTTGCCATCTTGCCAACTGCACCAGGATCCTTGCCGCCATGCCCGGGATCAATGACAACTACATCCAACTTCTTTCCCTGAGAACCTTGTGCATAAACATTAACCGACAGCGCAAGGAGAAAGAACAATGACATTATTATCAATATTTTTTGCATAATCGACTTCCGTTATATTTATTATCTTTGCACAAATTTTCTAAAGAAAACTGGCCATAACAAATTTTGCGCAAAAATAAGAATTTCATATTATTAAAAAAATATTTGCACAAACTATTATTTATAGTTTTTGTAATACTCGCAACAAATACATCTGTATTTCCGCAAGTTATACCTGTGCCTGACAATCTCCAAAGCTCGTCTGCAAATTTGCAACAGACGGACACAACATTCAAACCAACAGACACATTACCAACAACACCCGACACATTAAACATCGACACAATAGCAATTCCTAACTTTAACAATCATAAGCATACAAACTCGAAAGACTTTGATGTACCTGTATATTATAACTCCGACGACTCGCTTCTGAACAATATGAAAGACCAAAAAGCTTTCCTATACGGAAATGCCATCGTGAAATACGAAGACATGACAATAAATGCGGCCTTCATAGAAATCGATCTCAACAAGAAGGAAGTATATGCTTACGGACGTACAGATAGCGACTCGATTGTAGGCAAACCAGAGTTCACCCAAGGTGAAGAAACGTTTGTCGCCGACACAATACGTTACAACTTCAAGACAAAGAAAGGCATAATCAAAAACGTAACTACAGAATACGATGGCGCCTACCTAATCGGAGGACGAACAAAACTACACGAAAACAAGCACATCCATTTGACCCATGGCAAATTTACGACCTGCGATCTGCCAGACCCGCATTTCTATTTCAACCTCTCAAAAGCCATCGTTATTCCCGATGACAAGATTATTTCTGGTCCGGCAAATCTCGTTATCGAAAACATTCCAACACCGATAGGCATACCTTTTGGATTCTTTCCAAACAAAAAAGGAAGTACATCCGGAATAATAATTCCAGAATTTGGCGATGAAGAAAACAGGGGCTTTTTCCTACGCAATGGAGGATATTATTGGGCAATAAACGATTACGTTGACCTTACCCTACTCGGCGATATTTACTCAAAGGGAAGTTGGGGAGCTGGAATGATCATGAACTACAAACTAAGATACAAGTTCAATGGTTCTCTAAGTTTCAAATACAACAAAAATATATTCGGATACAGGGGATTATCCAATTTCTCTTCATCAAACCAATATGCATTCAGATGGAAATTCACACAGGACAACAAGGCAAACCCAAATTCTACGTTCTCTGCCGATGTTAACATGAGTAGCACCGACTACGACAAATACAACTCCTATAGCGTAAACAACTATATGACATCCACAAAGCAGTCGAGCGTTTCGTACAGCTATGTATTCCCGAACTCACCATTCAGCATAGCAATGGCGCTCAAACACTCGCAGAACAGCAACACAGGAAGTATTGATCTTACACTGCCAGAACTAGCATTCAATATGAGCCGAATATATCCATTCAAACGCAAGAAATCCGTTGGTAAGAGCCGATTCTACGAAAAAATATCCATTGCCTACACAATGAACGCGACAAACAAGATAAGAACAAACGATGCAGACTTCTTTAACATTCCTTACGACAGTATTACAAATGGAATAGTCCACAAAATTCCAATCAACACTACTATCAAACTATTCAAATACACAACATTGACCCCATCGTTCAATTATAACGAAAGATGGTATTTCAAGAGGTTCACCAAGGAATGGAATCAATCCGAAAATCTTTTAGAAACTGACTACGCATCAACATTTGCACGCGTATGGGACTACAATGCATCGCTATCTTGGTCAACTACAATATATGGTATGTTCAGTTTCCGCAAAGGCAAGGTAAAAGCATTGAGACATGTATTTACGCCAAGTGTCAGTTTCAACTACGTCCCCGATTTCGGCAAAGAGAAATACAAATACTACGGCACGTATGCACGGGTGATGTATAACAACTCTACAGGTCAATACGATACTGTGGCAAATATGTATTCAATGTTTGAAGGATTGCCATACGGAACCCCAAGCAAGGGTGGTTCAGGAACGGTGAACATCAATCTAGGCAACAACCTTGAAATGAAGTTACGCAACCAAAAAGATACGACCAAGGACAACACAAAAGTCAAGTTACTTGAAAGTTTCAACATTTCTACAAATTACAACATCTTCGCCGACAGTTTGCGATGGGCTCCTATAACCATATCAGGTCGTACGAGAATCAAAGTCATAGATATTTCATTCAACACCTCACTTGACCCGTATGCCATTGCACAGAACGAATATGGAAACTATCAACGAATAAACAAAGCTCTAGTAAAAGACAACGGACATCTTGTGCGAATGACTATCGGATACATAACTGCTGGATTTTCTCTAAACTCAAAGGCCCGCGACAAGAAAATAGAGGAAGCCCAACAAAGCATGTATGACATAATATATGGGTATCCAAATAGTTACGTTGATTTTAATGTACCTTGGAACCTACACGTAAGCTATACATTCCGCTATTCTAAACCATACAACAAATCACAGATTACACAAACGCTAAACGTATCGGGAGAACTTAATATAACAAAAAAGTGGAAAATTAACGTATCAACAGGCTACGACTTCGAGGCAAAGAAGATGAGTCCAACAACAATTGACATATATCGAGACCTGCACTGCTGGGAAATGAGTCTGCACGTGGTTCCGTTTGGACAACACAAGTCGTATGCATTCCAAATAAATGTAAAAGCTTCAATGCTACAGGATTTAAAACTTAACAAACGCAGAAGTTGGTTCGACAATTTCTACAACTAAACAGTAAATCTAAAACTTAAAAACAAGTTTTATAACTGTTTCCCCTATAATTCCGTCCCTGATACATCCCGTTCCTCTTCATATACGCATCAACAATATGCACTACCTCGAAATTTTTTCGTCCGCCCCAATCGGGATACAAAAGCATATCGCGTGGAGATTCGCTGGTCAGACGTTCAACAATTATTTCGGGATTAAGGATGTCCATAAAATTGGCAACTATGCGCACATAATTTTCCAGCGACATATCGGCAAGCATACTTGGATTTTCGGCATACAACTTTTCCAAGCGAGTACCCCTAAGCACTTGCATCTGATGAAGTTTCAGAGTAGAGATTGGTAAATGGGAAATATTCTCGGCATGTGCATAAAAGTCGTCTTCGGTTTCGTAAGGCAAACCGATTATGAGGTGAAGTCCGCACATTATGCCATATTTTTGCGTCAGTTCAACTGCCTCGACCGCCTGCTCGTAGGTATGCCCGCGATTTATAAATTCCAAGGTAGAATTTTTTGTCGATTCAAGTCCATATTCTATTTCAACGTAATTGCTTGCAGCATAGTCGGCAAGAAGTTTAAGTATCTCATCGTCAATGCAATCGGGACGTGTAGAAATAACCAGGCCAATCACCCCATCAACGGAGAGGGCTTCATCGAATTTTTTGCGTAAAACATTGAGCCTAGCCGACCCTTCGACCCTTCGACTCCGCTCAGGGTGCGGAAGAGAACAACTTGGCACATACGTATTGGTATATGACTGAAAATAAGCAAGATATTTCTGTGCGCTGTACTTTGGACGGAAAAAATCTATTCCCTTCTGCAACTGCACTGCAATGGAGTCGTCAGAATTGCAATAAAACGGCGAGAAACTTTTGTTGGTGCAATAAATGCAACCGTCGGTGCTAATCTTTCCGTCGCGATTGGGACATGTAAAACCCGCATTTACAGAGATTTTCTGCACCCGCTCGCCAAAAGTCCTGCGGATGTACGATGAATAGTCGTTCCACTGCAATGCATTACTCATTTTTCTTCTTTTCAGATGATGTATAATGGTATTTTATCTCAATGTCAGAGCCTTCGAAGGTCGTATCGTAGTCATCATCGTCCTCGTCGTCAAGGGAATCTTGAACAACCTTTTTAATAGGATAGATAAATGCGCATACAAGCCCCGTGACTGCCCCTGCCAGATGGCCTTCCCAACTTATGCCAGTATTCTGCGGATACAATCCCCACACCATACTGCCGTACAAGAAAACCACAATCAGCGACAGAGCCATATTCTGGATGTTTCCGCTTCGTGCGCCAACCGTAAATATGTATGCGGCAAAGGCGTATATCATTCCGCTCGCACCGATGTGTATTCCTCCGATGCCGATTATCCACGTCAATATTCCGGTAAAAATGTACGAAATAAGGAAAACACGCAGTGCCTTTTCGGGGTAAAAGTAAAAAAGCATAGTTCCAAGCACAACGAAACTCACTGTGTTGGAGAAAATGTGGGAAAGATTAGCATGAAGGAAAGGCATTGTGAACACACCGAACCAGTGCGAAATTTCCCGCGGCATAAGTCCGTACTGCGAGAAACTCACATCCAGCAGTCTTTCGGCAGCGAACATCATCCAGCACAGGACCATAAAGAACGTGGGAATGACAGCCGCCGCAAGCAAGCGCCTAATCTCTATCTTAGCCCTTGCATCCATTCATAAATTTTGTTACGATGGAAGAAAATTCCTTGTGTATCAACGAATTTGTAGCAACCATTTCGCCGCCGAACAGATAGTTGTCGCCACCAGAAAAGTCGCAGACCTTGCCACCAGCCTCCTGCAAAATGATTATACCAGCCGCCACATCGTAAGGTTTCAGGTCGTACTCGTAGAAAGCATCGAAGCGTCCCGCAGCAACGTAAGCCATATCCACGGCAGCCGAACCCAATCGTCTAACTCCCTGTGCATTAGTGACAAAATGCTTCAGCAAATCGATGTACGGATTTATGATTTCGAACCTGTTGTATGGAAATCCGGTTGCGACAAAGGCATTAGAAACGGAATTTACCTTTGAAACGGAAATTTTCTCGCCGTTGAGCCACGCGCCACCGTTCTTGTAGGCATGGAAACATTCCTTCAACCCCACTTCGTACACCACCCCGACGACAATCTCGTCGTTCTGCTTCAGGGCAATGCTTACAGAGCAAGGATAAATCCCGTGTATGAAATTGGAAGTTCCGTCAATCGGATCAACTATCCAGTTGAAAACCTCGCCGACCTTCAACGATGACTTTTCCTCGGCGATGAAACCGGCATCGGGCAATATCCTTTGCAGTTCGTCAACGATGAATTTCTCGGTTTTCTTATCAATTTCGGTAACGAAATCGTTCTTTCCCTTGGCGTCGATTTTATAGTCGGCACTATTGATGTGGCTACGGATGATTTCGGCAGCATTCTCGGCCACAAATACAGTCTGTTTGCAAATATTCTCTAAGTTCATAATGCAAAGGTAAGAAAATTTAGTATCCTACGGACAGGTATTGAACAAATAGAAACAAATTTACAAATACAATATATCTCATAACAAAAAGGACGGAATTAACCGCCCTTCATTATTGTGTATTTTTCATATCCTATTCTTTTACAAATTTTCGCAAAACCGCCCCCTGAGCTTCGGTTGCTGAGCTTGTCGAAGTACCGAAGGGTCGGCCGTATATTCTCACCACATACACCCCGCTTGTCAAATCTTCCACATCGCAAACAGCATTATCAGCGTTCACTTCCAGACGCTTTACAACCTGTCCCAAAGCATTCACAATTTCAATTTCAGAAATTTGCTCTGATGATGTGACGTTTAAGATGTCATTTGCTGGATTCGGGAAAATGCTTATCTGCATTTCTGCTTCCGAAATTCCGGTTATAACATTCAGATGCAAGGTGACGATTGAATCGCAACCGTTGGCAGCTGTAAATGCCTGAATGTAGTCGCCTGTTTCGGTAAATGTTTCACCATTCCATACGAATGATTCATTTGCAGTTGTATCGAACTCGTAGGTTACCGATTCATTGATAGTCAGGTGCAATGTAACAACCGAGTCACAACCATTGGCAGCAGTGAATGTTCCCGTATAGGTGCCACTTTCGGTGTATGTTGTTCCATTCCATACATATAAGTTGCAAGCCGAGACTTCGACAAACTCAGCCTGCGGATGATTGATTGTCAAATGCAATGTCACAACAGAATCGCAACCACTTGCAATAGTGAAATTCTGGGTGTAGATTCCACTTTCGGTATAAGTTTCACCATTCCATTCGTAGGAGTCGCAAGCGGAAACTGTAAATTCTGCCGTAGTCGGATGATTTATTGTCAAATGCAATGTAACTACAGAATCGCAACCATTGACAGCCGTGAATGTCTGCTGATAGTTGCCACTTGCGGTATATATTTCGCCATTCCAATTGTATGATTCACAAGCCGAGACTTCGACAAGCTCAGTCTGCGGATAGGTTATTGTAAGATGCAGAGTAACAATGCTGTCGCAACCATTGTTAGATGCTATGTTCTGTGTATATGAGCCGCTTGTGGTATAGGTTTGTCCATTCCAAGTGTAGCTTACGCACGATGTTTCTGCAAATTCGCGGGTCGGCGATTCATTAATTGTGAGACGCAAAGTCACAACGCTATCGCAACCATTTGCAGCAATGAAAGTCTGCTGATAATCACCACTTTCGGTATAAGTTTGGTTATTCCATTGGTAGGAATTGCAGGACTCAACTTCGACAAGCTCAGTCAGCGGATAATTTATCGTAAGATGCAGTGTAACAACGCTGTCGCAACCGTTTGAAGCAGTGATATTCTGTACATAGTCGCCACTTTCGTCGTATGTTACACCGTTCCAAGTATAACTACCGCAAGCGCTGTACGAAAATTCGCGCTCCGACGACTGGTTGATTGTCAGATGCAAGGTTATTATGCTGTCGCAACCGTTCGACAGATGCTTGGTAAAGTCGTAGTCACCAGATTCGGTGTAGGTTGTACCACGCCAAATGTACGAACCGCAAGCCTCCACAGTTGTTTCGCCTGTAAGTTCGCAAGCTTGTGTGTCGAAACTCCACACCTGCGACCAAACCGAATTTCCGCTTGCATTGTAGCCCTGAACGCGCCAGTAGTAAGTTGTGCCGTAATTTAGATAGCAGTTGGCAGTTGTGTTGGCGGTGGTTCCACTACGGTATATTGTTGCAAAAGTGTTGTCGGTTGACACCTGATAGCGGTAGCCGGTAACATTGTCAAGCGGATTCCATACCAAATCCACACCTGATGGCTGTATTTCGTTACTGCCGTTTGCGGGACTTACAAGCGTAGGCGCAGTAGTAAGCTGGTAGGCAGTAGTGAAACGCCATACATTCGACCAACCAGATGTATCAGCAGCATTTACAGCACAAACTCGCCAATAATAAGTTGTTCCATAGAGCATATTCGTTATGCTTGTACTCTTGTACGTCTCTGTACTTGTCGTTGACGACGAAACACTTATATTACGCAATAGTTCCGAATTAAAGCTAGTTGTTGTATCAACCTGAACTATATACGATGAAGAACCCCTTGAGTTTTTCCAATACAATGTACGCGAAGAAACTGCCAAGCCTGTACTATTATTTGATGGAGAATCCAATACAACCCAGTCTACAGTATGGAATTGCCAAGTATCAGACCAGCCCGATGTGTCAGCATTGTTTATAGCACAAACTCGCCAATAGTACATTGTTCCATAACGCATATCGGAAACATACTTGTAGATGTATGTATCTGTATTGGTGGTTGAGGAAGAAACATCTATGCTCTGCAACAATCCAGAATCAAAACTCGGAACTGTATCTAACTGAAGAATATACGATTTAGAACCTTTTGAATTCTTCCATTCCAGTTCCTGACGGGTATAATAGCCAGCAGTAGAACTTGTGTCGTTGAGATAATATAGCGCAACCCAATCGGTAGTATGGAATCGCCATGTAGCAGACCAGCCAGATGTATCGACTGCATTTGCCGAACATACGCGCCAATAATACATTGTGCCATAACGCATATCGGAAATATACTTGTATATGTATGTATCTGTGTTTGTAGTTGATGATGAAACTTCTATGCTCTGCAACAATCCAGAATCAAAACTCGGAACTGTATCTAACTGAAGAATATACGATTTAGAACCTAATGAATTCTTCCATTGAAATTCTTGCCGCGTAAAATAAGTGCCATTTGCACTAGTATCACTTGGGAAAAACAGCAGTACATCATCCATCGTATGGAACTGCCAAGTCTCAGACCAGTCGGTTGTATCGACAGAACTTATTGCACAAACTCTCCAATAGTACATTGTTCCATAATATAAATCGTACACACACTTTTCATAGTATGAATCTGAACTTGTACTTGATGTTGTCACACTTATATTGCGCACTACACTTGAACTGAAATCGGAAGTTGTATCAAGCTGGATCAAGTATTCCGAAGAGCCTGATAATGTATTCCATTTTAAATACTGCCGTGAATAAAACCTACCTGTCGTACTTGGATTGTTGGTTGGAGAAATTAAAGTAACATTTCCTGCTGTTGTGAAATTCCACACCTCAGAATATCTTGATGTGTCGCTGTCGTTTGTATTGGTTGCCTTAACGCGCCAATAATACTTTGTGCTGTATAGCAATCCATTAATATATATAGATGTCGATGATGTTGTATATGTGCGGAACAACGGCGATGAAAACGAAGACACCGTATCCCATTCAAGGATATAACTACCAGCGCCAGTTATTGAATTCCATGAAACGGATGGTCTGACCATACTCGTATAAACCATACCATTACTTGGAGAACTCAAAATTGGAGCAGAGCAAGTTGTAAAATTCCTCACCTCAGAATATCTTGATGTGTCGCTGTCGTTGCTATTGGTTGCCTTTACGCGCCAATAGTACTTTGTGCCGTATCGCAATGCATTAATATTGACAGATGTTGAAGATGTCGTATATGTACGGAACATCGTTGATGAAAACGAAGACACCGTATCCCATTCAAGGATATAACTTCCAACACCAGTTATTGCATTCCAATAAAGTGTCGGCTTGACGGTTGTCGAATAAATCATCCCATCGTCTGGATAATCTAAGGTTGGACCTGAGCATGTTGTAAAATTCCGTACCGCAGAATAGCTTGATGTGTCGCTATCGTTGCTGTTGGTTGCCTTTACTCGCCAATAATACTTTGTGCCGTATCGTAATCCATTAATGTTGACAGATGTAGATGATGTTGTAAATGTACTGAACAGCGTTGAAGAAAATGATGATACAGTGTCCCATTCAAGGATATAACTTCCAACGCCTGTTATTGCATTCCAAGAAACTGTCGGTCTTACAATCGATGTATAAACTATACCATCATTGGGAGAAGATAATGTTGGTGCTGAGCATGTTGTAAAATTCCGTACAGCAGAATAGTCTGAGGTATCATTTGCACTTTCATTTACTGCACGAACCCTCCAGTAATACTTAGTTCCGTACGACAACGCTGTTATACTGACATAAGTATATGTTGTTGTAAAAGTACGGAACTTTGGAGACGAAAACGAAGATATGGTATCCCAGTCCAATATGTATTTATTCGCCCCGGATACAGAATTCCAGGATACTGTCGGTTGTACCGATGTTGTATAAATTATACCGTCACTTGGAGACGATAGTGTTGGTGCGTTTAATGCCATTGAGTCAAAAGCAAACGACATTAAGAAGGCACAAATAAGTACTGCAAAATTTTTCATGTTAAACCTTATTATCAAATTTTGTGCAAAGATAATAATTATATGTATATAAACAAAAAAAGATCCCGACTTGACAGTCGGGACCTAGAAGGACGGCGGCGACCTACTCTCCCACAATACGCAGTACCATCGGCGCTGGTGAGCTTAGCTTCCGAGTTCGGAATGGGATCGGGCGTTTCCTCACCGCCATAGCCACCTAAAATATTTTCAGTCGTATCGAGACCGGCATAAGAATAGAAGGATTCCAAGAATGCGGAAGCTTTCGGGCAATTAGTACTGCTCGGCTTTGACATTACTGCCTATACACCTGCAGCCTATCGACGTCGTATTCTTCGACGACCCTATATAGAGACCTCATCTTGAGGTGAACTTCGTGCTTAGATGCTTTCAGCACTTATTTCGTCCGAACGTAGCTACCCTGCGGTGCAGCTGGCGCCACAACAGGTACACTAGAGGTTCGTCCAACACGGTCC
>Ga0310696_10003115_pt1 | contig 20995 bp, 18 predicted proteins | sample AusTroGonzalo_MG_4_FD_203885 | JGI IMG/M metagenome (GOLD analysis project Ga0310696, IMG submission 203885) | Bovine rumen microbial communities from tropical cattle in Woodstock, Queensland, Australia - Gonzalo_02 (v2) (version 2) | ecosystem: Host-associated > Mammals > Digestive system >... | reverse complement strand
GCATCAACGAGACCTTTGAAGCCCTGCCGCAGCCACGTTGCATCATCACTACCGAGAAGGATGCCACCCGACTGGCTGACGCCGAGGGACTGAGCGACGAGGTGAAAAGCAGCACCTTCGCCCTGCCCGTGAAGGTGAGCTTCAAGCTGGAACAAGAATCTACGTTTAACGAAAATATCATAGGCTATGTACGCAAAAATTCAAGAAACAGCATCCTGGCTAAAGGCAAGGATGACCACAAGCCCCACGACAGCCATCGTCCTGGGAACGGGACTAGGACAATTAGCTTCCGAAATAACTGACATCACCGAGTTTCCATACTCTGAAATTCCTAACTTCCCCGTCTCTACCGTTGAAGGCCACAGCGGCAAGCTCATCTTCGGAAAGCTGGGCGGCGTAGACATCATGGCTATGCAGGGCCGCTTCCACTACTACGAGGGCTACACGATGAAGGAGGTGACATTCCCCGTCCGAGTGATGTACGAGCTGGGCATCAAGACGCTCTTCGTCAGCAATGCCGCCGGTGGCATGAACCCTGGCTTCAAGATTGGTGACCTGATGGTCATCACCGACCATATCAACTTCTTCCCCGAACACCCGCTGCGTGGTAAGAACTTCCCCACGGGCCCACGCTTCCCCGACATGCACCAGACGTATGACCTGGAACTGATCAAGCTGGCAGGACAGATAGCACGACAGAAGGGCATCCGTCTGCAGTACGGTGTCTACATGGGTGTGCAAGGGCCTACCTTCGAGACCCCGGCAGAATATAAGATGTATCGTGCACTGGGTGGCGACACCGTGGGCATGAGCACCGTGCCCGAAGTCATCGTGGCCCATCATTGCGGCATACGTGTCTTCGGCGTGAGCATCGTCACCGACCTCGGCGGCTTCGACATTCCCGTAGAAGTGAGCCACGAAGAGGTGCAGGAAGCTGCCAACAAGGCACAACCCATCATGACCGAGCTGATGCGTGAGATGATTGTCAGGTCGGAGAAGGTAGAAAGCCAGAAAGTAACGAAGATTAATCCTGAACACCCAACAGAAGGATGGAAATAGCACAACTGGGAGAGTTTGGTCTCATAGACCGCCTCACAAAGGACATCACACCCCGCAATGAGAGTACGAAGTACGGCGTTGGCGACGACTGCGCGGTGCTCCACTACCCTGACACGGAAGTGCTCGTCACCACCGACATGCTCATGGAGGGTGTGCACTTCGACCTGACGTATATCGACCTGAAACACCTGGGCTATAAGTCAGCGATGGTGAACATCAGCGACATCTTCGCCATGAATGGAATGCCCCGACAGCTGACTATCTCGCTGGCACTCAGCAAGCGATTTACTGTCGAGGACATCGAGACGTTCTACGCCGGGCTAAGACTGGCTTGTGAAAAATGGAACGTGGACATCGTCGGTGGCGACACTACGAGCAGCTTCACCGGCATGGCCATCAGCATCACCTGCATCGGAGAGGCACGGCGTGAGGACATCGTCTACCGAAACGGGGCAAAGAACACCGACCTCATCTGCGTCTCAGGAGACCTCGGTGCCGCCTACATGGGCCTGCAACTGCTGGAACGTGAGAAGAGTGTCTATTACGGACAGCTCAACGACCTACAGAAGAAAATTGCCGTAGCAAAGAAGGATGGTGACCAACAGCAAATCTCAAATCTCAAATCTCAAATCTCAAATCTCTCCCAGCCCGACTTCAGCGGCAAGGAGTACCTGCTGCAACGCCAGCTACAGACTGAGGCACGTGGCGACATCATCGAGAAACTAAGACTGGCTGGCATACGCCCCACGGCCATGATGGACATCAGCGACGGCCTTTCCTCAGAACTAATGCACATCTGCAAGCAAAGCCATTGCGGATGCCGCATCTTTGAGAAGAACATACCCATCGACTACCAGACGGCCGTCATGGCCGAGGAGATGGAGATGAACGTCACCACCTGCGCCCTCAACGGCGGTGAAGACTACGAGCTGCTCTTCACCGTGCCCATCGGCGACTTAGAGAAGGTGCAGGAACTTGACGACGTGCACCTCATCGGCCACATCACCGAGGAGAAATTCGGACACATCCTCGTCACCCGCGATGACCAGGAGTTTGAACTCAAAGCCCAGGGATGGAATCCGCTGAAATAGTACCTGACGTCTCTCGTAGAAACAAACTCTTATAACCACCTAAAACTATGAAAAAGAACTTCAATCGTGTGCGCAACGTCCTGATGACCAAGGCACTGACATTGCTGGGATTCAGTTCTCCACTTGCCTTGATGGCATGTTACGGCACACCCACCACCGAATATCCTACCGAGGCTTACGTGGAGGTGAACCAGCTGAGTGCCCAGAAGGGCGACTCCACCAGCCTCTCCATCGTGGCAGAAGGTAAGTGGGAAATCGTTGAAGCCCCTGACTTCGTCACCCTCTCGGCAGACAGTGGTGAAGGAACGGCCTGGATTACCGTCAAAGCCGCCGATGACAACCTTACCAATGAATATCGCGAGGGAGAAATCGTCATCCGCGACGAGAATGGAGAGCAGGGCATCTACATCTGCCAGCAGCCTGTAGAAATGCCGGACGAGGTTGCTGAGGAACCTGTGGAAAACTAAAAACGAAATATACTTGAAAGAGAGCGAAAACCTTTCTTCCCGCATCAGGAGCCTATGCTGGTGCGTATTATTAAGTTTTACATGCTGCTGTGCCTTTGCCCAGCATCAGACGGGCATCGCCTCCTACTATGCGAGGTCTGCCACAGGAGCACGTACTGCCAATGGTGAACGACTGCACCACGACAGCCTGACATGTGCCCACCGCACACTGTCTTTCGGTACACTTCTGAAGGTGACATGCCCAGACACAGACCGTTCTGTCATTGTGCGCGTCAACGACCGAGGTCCCTTTGTTCGCGGAAGAATCATCGACCTCTCATGGGGAGCAGCCCGTGCACTCGGCATCCTCAACAAGGGACTGGCAAAGGTGACCGTAGAACCCGCAACACCCATCTACATCACCCTGCCACTGGACTCGCTCCACAAGATAATAGAAATTCCCAGCATCTATGAAGAACTAGAGCAAGAGGTGCTGCCCTTGCGGCTCCCCTTGCCCTAGCTAACAACTTTTTGGAGTTAATTCTCTAATACCCTTTCGCCGTTGGCACGGTAAAGTAGCGTGTCTGCGATTGTATGACGCGCTGTCTATGCGAGACAGCAACCATCACTTTTATCTCGCCCTCCTTCAGTTTCTTGCCCGCACGGATGGTGGCAGTATACCTGACACCTTGGTAAGGGCCGATGCTCTCTACGCGCAAATTGGGAGAGATTTTCACGTGCTTGTTGCCAGTAACGTCACTCACCATGGGACGAATATCGTAGACGGGCTTCCCCGTCGTATTGAAGATTTCGAACCTCACCGTGCACTCCTCGCCACGGGTGAGCACACCGTCGCGCTTGGTCTCTGTGATGACGGCGTTGCGTATCTCCAGCGGTGAATCGTCAGGTCTGCTGCTGGGGCCATTGCTTGGACCATTACCTATGCCAAAGTCTACACGATCATCACCTCCTCCACGTGGGTCGTAGTCGCTTTCGTCATATCTTGACATCTCACGGTTGTCATAGCCGCTGCTGCGCGCTGTGTCAAGGCGGCGTCCAATATTAGATTCCCGTGACCTATACTCTTCCTCGCGGGCTTTCTCCTTCGCAGCACCTATGGCAGCACCGGCAGCAACACCACTCACCGTGCCTATTAACGCACCCCAGTCGTGACCTCGGCCACCTCCTGTAATGCCACCAATGGCAGAACCAATGACATAACCGAACTGACCGCCATGGACGGCACCCTGGCCCGCTGTCTCACATCCGGAAAGCAGCATGGCAAAGCTCAACAGTAATAGCAGATTCTTCTTCATAGTTGCAGAGTTCATTTTTCAATGTTCAACGTAAATGTTCAATGGTCAATAATCAATGTTCAATGTTTTTGACGGTGCAAAATTATGGTTATTATTCGTCATGCCAAAGGGGAAACCCCGAAAAGGCAATAGGAAATTCCCTAAACCATGCTAGTCACGGTAGAACCAGGAAAAGATTTTGTTTATCCAACCAATGGAGCAACGGAACCAGCGATAAGTACTCGTGGGCTTCCCGCCGAAGCGAAGGATAAACTCACGGAAGGCGTTCTTCTGGAAGGGCAGTCCCACATCCATAAAGAAGATGTGCTCATAGCCCAGCTCATACGATGACTTGATGGCGTGCCAGATGGTGAGCACGTCAGGACGCAGCCAGGCATAGCTCTTACGGCGGTAGGCGGCATACCACAAGTAGGCCTGTCGCTGGCTGTAAGCCACCGCCGAGCAACCCACGATGCGACCACGATAGCGAGTAAGAAACAACCTACCATTATCGCCCTGCAAACCACGAAAGAACTCATCGGCAGGAATGTAGCGTTTGGGCTTCGTCCAGTTATGCCGTCGCAGCAGCTTCATGAAGGCGCGGAAGTCTTCGTCCGTCTGCACCTCGTCGGTCACGATGCCACGCTCGTAGGCTTGGTTGATGCGCTGCAACATCCTTTCGCTGAGGCGTTCCTCAGGGGTACGGGAATGGAGAGAGTTGTGGATGCTCATCCAGCGCACGGGGAAATAGCCGTTGTCACGGAACTCCCTGTAACCCACCATCTTCTGCGAGAGGTTACTGAACTCTATATAGAGAATCCAACGCCCCATACGCTCGGTAAGGGCACGGAGCATAACGCCGAATAACTCCTGTTTGGGATGTCCGTCGACATAGACTCCCTCACCCATCACACGGCAGTGGCGGTAGAGATAGGGGGGCAACCATGATGAACGGTAACGCACGACTGCCAGCATTTGAGCAACGACAGTACCACCGGGAGTCTGGATAGTGACAAGGTAAGGTTTCTGACGGGGAGTGTTGCGGCACACCATGAACAGCTGCGGACTGTGGAAGAAATTGTCAGTCAGCAAACCCTGCGGAAACGCACTTGGCGTAGTGTATACATGGGCCACATAGTCACTCATACGGCGCAAAGATAATGAAATAATGTGAAACAGGCGGTATACTCCTAGTTAAAGGGAGTTAAACACGTAAATACTTAACGCAAAATGAGTAATTTTGCATCCTAAACAATAATCGTAAATCGAAAATTTAGTAAATCGCAAATATGGATAGTTTTAAGACTTTGGCGCAGATGCGCCGTTCACACCGTAAGTTTACCGACCAGGAAATTGATGCCGAAGACGTGAAGCTCATCCTTCGTGCCGCCCTTATGGCTCCCACGTCGAAGGGCATGCGTGCCTGGCAGTTCGTAGTAGTTGATGACAAGACAGACCTGGAGAAGCTGTCTGACGCAAAGGATATGGGAGGACAGTTCATCAAGGGAGCACCGCTGGCAGTAGTGGTGCTCGGCGACCCGATGCAGAACGACTGCTGGGTGGAAGATGGTTCCATCGCCGCCATCTCCATGCAGTATCAGGCCGAAGACCTGGGACTGGGCTCCTGCTGGGTACAGATGCGTGGACGGGGACTCTCCGACGGTACGACAGCCGACACTGTCATTCGTGGCATCTTCGACATCCCAGAGAATTTCTCCGTGCTCTGCGTCGTTGCTTTCGGACACAAGGCCGACGAGCGGAAACCGCAGAATGAAGAGAAGCTGAAGTGGGAGAATGTACACCTAGGAAAATGGAGCTAGTGTTCATAGGAGCAGGACGACTGGCCACCCAGTTGGCACAGGCCCTTTATGCCAAAGGCCATCACATACGGGCTGTGTATAGCCGAACGATGGCTTCGGCTCAGGCTCTTGCCGAGAAGGTAGGAGCTGTACCAACTGATGACATCACCACCCTCCCCTACCCTGTTGCCGGAGATTCGCAATCCCCGACAGATGCTATCATCATGGCAGTGAAGGACGATGCCATCCCCTCGCTGGCAGCCCAACTGGCAGTAGTGGGCGACGCTTCCAAGCGTCGTAATCTCTCCTGCCCTGTATTCCACACCGCCGGTTCTGTCCCTGCTGCGACGCTTGGAAACATAGCACACTATGGGGTGATATACCCCATGCAAACGTTCTCCAAGGAGCGACAGGTAGACTTCTCCCGCATCCCCTTCTTCATCGAGGCATCTGACGATGAGACGCTTGCCGTTGCCCAAAGCATTGCAGCATCGGTAAGTAGTCAAGTCAACGTGCTCGACAGCGAGCGTCGCCGTCAGCTTCATTTGGCAGCCGTCTTTGCATGTAACTTCGCCAACCACTGTTATACACTGGCAGCAGACATCCTGGAGCGCAATGGTCTGGACTTCAAGCTCCTGCTTCCACTCATTGAGGAAACGGCGGCAAAGGCTGGTGAAATGCACCCAAGGGAAGCCCAGACAGGCCCCGCCGTTCGATACGACAAGACAGTGATAGACCGACAAAGCGAGATGCTTGCCAATAATCCGCTGACTAGACAAATCTACGAACTGATGAGCGAAAGCATCCATCAACACAGCATTTCGTAATTCGTAATTCGTAAATCGTAAATCGTAAATATGATATCCTACGACCTTAGGAAGATACGTGCCATCGTCTTCGACGTTGACGGTGTGCTAAGCCGCCAGACCATCACCCTGCCCGCCGAGGGAGTTCCCCTGCGGACGGTGAACATCAGGGATGGCTATGCCATTCAGCTTGCCGTCAAGCTAGGGCTGCGCATTGCCATCATGACGGGTGCCAAAGTTGACTCCATTCGCACCCGCTACGAGGCCCTTGGCATGACTGACATCTACACCGGCTGCTCGGTAAAGATACTCACATACGAGGAGTTCCTGGCCAAATACAACCTGCACGACGAGGAGGTGATGTACATGGGCGACGACGTTCCCGACCTTCAGATTCTGCACCGTGTGGGTTGTCCCGTCTGTCCCCGCGATGCCTGTCCCGAGGTTCAACAGGCAAGTATATACATCAGTCACCTCAACGGTGGCGAGGGCTGTGCCCGCGATGTCATAGAGCAGACCCTCCGTGTCCAGGGGCTTTGGCAAATGAATGACACCGCCTTCGGGTGGTAAGAAACATAAGAATTATTCACTATTATTTCAAACATAGCGCATGAAACATCAACTTAGAAGCAGTATCTGCACAGAAGGCCGCCGCATGGCGGGAGCCCGCGCCCTGTGGGTAGCCACGGGCATGAAGCGTGAGCAGTTTGGCAAGCCCATCATTGCCATCGTCAATTCCTTTACACAGTTTGTACCAGGCCACACCCATCTGCACGAGATAGGTCAGATAGTCCGCGAAGAGATAGAGAAGCTGGGCTGCTATGCCGCCGAGTTCAACACCATCGCCATCGATGACGGAATCGCCATGGGCCACGACGGCATGCTCTACTCGTTGCCTTCCCGTGACATCATCGCCGACTCGGTGGAGTACATGGTCAATGCCCACAAGGCCGACGCGATGATTTGCATCTCCAACTGCGACAAGGTCACACCGGGTATGCTCATGGCTGCCATGCGCCTGAACATCCCTGCCGTCTTTGTGAGCGGAGGCCCTATGGAGGCTGGACGTTGGCGTGGCGAGAATGCCGACCTCATTACCGCTATGGTGAAGGGTGCCGACCCAGAGGTCAGCGACAGCGACCTGGCAGAGCTGGAACAGTGTGCCTGTCCTGGCTGCGGCTCCTGCTCAGGCATGTTTACAGCCAACTCCATGAACTCGCTCACAGAGGCCATCGGTCTCTCGTTGCCTGGCAACGGCACCATCGTAGCCACACACGTGAACCGCACAAAACTTTTCAAGGATGCCGCAAAGCTCATCGTCAAGAACGCCCTGGCCTACTACGAGGATGGTGACTCGTCGGTTCTACCGAGGAGCATAGCAACCCGTCAGGCCTTCCTCAACGCCATGACGCTCGACATCGCCATGGGTGGCAGCACCAACACCGTTCTCCACCTGCTTGCCGTTGCTCAGGAGGCTGGCGTGGACTTCACCATGAAGGACATCGACGCCTTGTCAAGAAAGGTGCCCTGCCTGTGTAAGCTGGCTCCTAACACCCAGAAATACAGCGTTCAGGAGTGCAACCGAGCCGGAGGCATCCTTGGCATCCTGCGCGAGCTCAACAAGGGTGGCCTCATCGACGGTACTGCCCTGCGTGTGGACGGCTTCACGCTGGAGGAGGCCATCGAGACCTACGACATCGCTGCCATCGCTCGTTCTCCCAAGATTCCGCATCCTGCCCACATCTATTTCTCTGCCCCGGCCAATCGCTTCTCCACGAAGATGGGCAGTCAGGACACACTCTACGAATCGCTCGACACCGACCGCTCCAATGGTTGCATCCGCGACATCGAGCACGCCTACACCAAGGATGGTGGCCTGGCCGTGCTCTTCGGCAACATTGCCCAGGACGGTTGCGTGGTGAAGACGGCCGGCGTAGACGAAGAACTCTGGCATTTCGAAGGTCCCGCCGTGGTGTTCGACTCCCAGGAAGATGCCTGTGAGGGAATCCTCGGTGGACAGGTAAAGGCTGGCGACTGCGTGGTCATCACCCACGAGGGGCCGAAGGGTGGCCCCGGTATGCAGGAGATGCTCTACCCCACATCTTATATAAAGAGCATGCACCTGGGCCGTGAGTGTGCCCTCATCACCGACGGACGTTTCTCAGGTGGCACCAGCGGACTTTCCATCGGGCATATCTCTCCCGAGGCTGCCAACGGCGGTAATATCGGAAAAATCAAGGACGGCGACATCATCGTCATCGACATTCCATCACGCAGCATCAGCGTGAAGCTCTCCGACGAGGAGCTTGCCGCCCGTCCGCAGCAGCCGCTGAAACGCAACCGCACAATCTCCAAAGCCCTCCGTGCTTATGCACAGAGTGTAGCAAGTGCCGACAAGGGCGGAGTAAGGATTATCTGAAAAAGATATTCCAGAAATGATTAACCGCATATACCCGATAGTCAGTCTGAAAGGCCAACAAACTAATAGCCCAGGGCATCGCCCTGGGCTAATGGTTCATTGCCCTTTCTTTGTGGTTGGGCTTGTTGAACTTCCGAAACTTAATTGGTTGTGGTCAGGTGAACAATGAGTATTCCTTGACGTCCCAAGCCAAGGCACTGGCGCCCAGCACATCGCGCTCTCCCTCCTTGAGAATGGAGACGAGGATACGCGTCGAATGTTTGATGTTCGGAAATACATGCTCCTCAAATGACTCCCTCATCGGTCTCAACAACCACTTGCCCGCCAACGTCAGGTTACCCGTGAGGATGATAGCTTCAGGATTCAATATCGAGGCATAGTTGGCAAGTCCAAGTCCCAGCGTGGCACCCGTGCGTCGCAGCGCCTCAATAGCTATCTCGTCGCCAGCCTCACAGCAGTTGGCTATGGACGGGACATCCATTTTCTCTAAGTCACTCAGCATCGAAGGCTTATCGCTATCGGCTATCAGCTCTTCAATGGTCTTTATCAAGCCATTTTCCGTGCAGTAGGTCTCCAGACAACCCTTATTGCCGCATCCACATTGCCGTCCGTTGGGCTCGACACAGGCATGACCCACTTCTCCGGCAAAGCCCTGCGCCCCAAGGTGAGGCATGCCGTTTGAGAAAAAGCAACTGCCCAGTCCACCATGACTCATCGACACCACGACGAAGTCCTTCATGCCGTGAGCACTGCCGTATGCCTTCTCGGCCAGAGCGGTGATATGGGCATCATTGGCTACTGCCACAGCCATGCCCACCCGGTCGCGTAGCAACGCTGCCAAGGGAATGACACCCTTCCAGGGGAGGTTGGCCGCATGCTCTATGCACCCCGTGACCGAACTAGCACTCGGAGCACTGATACCGATGGAGCGAATAGAGTCATAACCACCATTCTCTTCCATCAGGACCAGCAGCTTATCTGCCAACACAGACACGAAGTCATTTACGTCAGAATAATCAGAAGTGTAAAAAAAGTTCTGAGCAACTATTTCGCCACGTATGTCCACAATTCCGTAGGTCGTTTTGTCCAAACGGATATCGATGCCAATTACCCGGGTCTTAATTTGATCCATTGTCTCTTCAGCCATTTCCATAATGCTCATTATTGTGAAAAACTCTGCAAAGATAGAAAATAGTTTCTACACCTCCAAATATTTCAAGATTTTTTTTGACATCAATGAAGATTTATGTCAAAATTCAAACCTGTTTTTACCTCTTTAGGTGCTCATTGAAGAAGTTCACGCACTGGCGGAAGAGGTGGTTGCGGGTGTTGCCGCCTGAGATGCCGTGGTTGCGGTTGGTATAGACCAATTGGTGGAAGTCCTTGTCGGCCTGTACGAGGGCCTCCACATATTCGGCGGTGTTCTGGTAGTGTACATTGTCGTCAGCCAGTCCGTGGCAGAGCAACAGGGCGCCGTGCAGTTTACCTGCACGGGCAATGGGGTTCACCTCCTCATAGCCAGAAGCGTTCTCCTGTGGCGTGCGCATGAACCGCTCGGTATAGATAGAATCATAGAAGCGCCAGCACGTCGGCGGGGCGATGGCAATGCCGGCACAGAAGGCGTCGCGACCCTCCGACATCGACATCAGCGTGTTCCAGCCGCCATAGCTCCAGCCCCAGATGGCGATGTGGTCTTTATCGACGTAGCTCTGCTGACCCAGCCAGAGGGCTGCCTCCACCTGGTCGCGGGCTTCCAGTTCGCCAAGGCGCAGATAGGTGCATTTCTCGAACTCTGCTCCCCGTCCGCCAGTACCACGATTGTCAACGCAGACGCAGATATAGCCCTGCTGGGCGAGGTATTGCTCCATGATGGCTCCCTGCCCGCTCATGCCCAGTCCCCAGGCGTTGCGCACCTGCTGGCTGCCGGGACCACCATATTGGTACATCACCACGGGATATTTCTTCTGGGGGTTGAAGTCCTTAGGCTTCACCATCCAGCCGATGAGCCTTACGCCCTCGGAGGTGGTGAAGGTGAATACTTCCTTCTTGCCCATGTCGTAGGAAGCATACTTGCCAGCCAGCTCCTTATTGTCAACAAGCGTGGTGAGCGTCTTGCCCTGCGTGTTGCGAAGGGTGATTTGCGGAGGGGTATCGATATTGCTCCAGAAACAAATGAAATTCTTAAAATCTTTTGAGAAGATGGCCGACGACCAGCCTCCCTCTGGTGTGACGCAGTCCGTCTTGCCGTTCTTGTGGCTCACGAACACCTGCTGCTCCGTAGGGCCGCTGTTGAGGGCGGCAAAGAAGATGTCGCCCGTAAGCTCGTCGTAGCCGTAGACATTGGTGACGATGGTATGCAAGTCTTTCTCGCCCCCTCCTATCCGTTGGGGCTGGGGCAGGTCGCCCACCGAGCGCTCCAGCTGGCCGTTGAGGTTGTAGAGGTAGATGTGGTTGTAGCCGTCGCGCTCGCTGGTGAGCACGATGTGGTTGTCGGTGATGATGCTCTGTGCCAGCACGTTCTCGTTGATGTACTTGTCCACCTTGTCCTCGACAATCAGCTTGCAGAGCGTCGACAGCGGGTTGGCCATATAGATACGCAGACAGTCCTGATGGCGGTTCAGAGTGAACACAGCCACCTTCTCAGGGTCGTTGGTGGGCTTGATGCGGGCCACATAGCCGTCGGCATCGAGCGGCACCTGAACAGTCCGCGTCTGGTGGCTCTTGATGTCATAACTCATCACCTTCACCTGGGAGTTCTGCTCGCCAGCCTTCGGATATTTGTAGGCGTAGAATCCGGGATAGGTGAAATACTCCTCATGCTCGGGCTTCATGCCCTTGAACATCTGGAGGGAAAAACTCTTCACCTCGCTCTCGTCGTAGCGTGTCCAGACTATCTGCTTCGAGTCGGCCGAGAAGGTCATGGCCGAGTTGAACGAGAACTCCTCCTCGTTGACCCAGTCGGGCAGACCGTTGATCACCTTGTCGCGCTCGCCGTCCTTGGTCACCTGGCTCTCAGCGTTGTTGTAGAGCAGCTTCACGAGGAAGATATTATTGTCGCGCACGAAAGCCACCTGCTCGCCGTCGGGACTCCAGACGGGTGTCTGCTGCGGGCCATAGTCGGAGAGGGGCACCAGCTTATTGTTCACCACCTCATATATATAATAGGTGGCGGTGAACGAGTGGCGGTAAATCTTCTTCGTGTCCGTCTGTATGAGGATGCGCTTGCCCGTGGGACTCATCACGTAGCCGTCTATCTTCTCTACCTTTGGCCCACGAGCGGTGTTGACATCGAAGAGCACCTCCGTCTGCTTACCCGTGCGGAACGAGTATTTCACTATCTGCTTGCTGTCGCTGCTGATTTGTGCATAGCTCTCGCCGTCGGCAAGCGGTGTCACGGCGGCTATGGTCTCCTCGCGGAACGCTCCGCTGGTAATCTCTTTGAGGTCCAGCTTCTGGCCAGCCATCATGTGTGTGGCTGCCATCATCATCGCTGAACCGATAATAACGCTCATTTTCATTTCTTACTACAGTTTTAGGACTGCAAAAGTAGGCAATTTCTGTGCTATATGAGCACAAACAAAAGAGATTAACTTTTATTTAACAAGAGAAAGCCGTTTTGTCTGCCAGAGAAAGCCGTTTTCTCTCATAGACAAAGCCGTTTTCTCTCCCAGACAAAGCCGTTTTCTTTCATAGAGAAAGACGAAAAAAGAAGCGAAACCATTATGGCTCTGCCTCTTTTTCCTATTAGGATTAGTGAAAAATCGTGTAATCCGTGCAATCTGTGGTCGTTACTCTTGGTCGAGCAGGATCTTCATCATCTCGACGGCGGCCTTTGCGACGCTGGTTCCGGGGCCGAAGATGGCGGCGACGCCGGCCTTGTAGAGGAAGTCGTAGTCCTGGGCGGGGATGACACCGCCGGCGATGACCATGATGTCCTCACGACCAAGCTTCTTCAGCTCTTCGATGAGCTGCGGGATGAGTGTCTTGTGACCGGCGGCGAGGGACGAAGCACCAACGATGTGGACGTCGTTCTCAACGGCCTCGCGAGCAGCCTCGGCAGGAGTCTGGAACAGCGGTCCCATATCGACGTCGAAGCCACAGTCTGCATATCCCGTAGCCACTACTTTTGCACCACGGTCGTGACCGTCCTGACCCATCTTCGCGATGAAGATACGGGGGCGGCGACCCTCCTTCTGTGCGAACTCGTCGGTCAGCTTCTTGGCCAACTCGAAGTCGCTGTCGTTCTTACTTTCTGAACTGTACACGCCTGAAATTGTTCTGATTACTGCTTTGTAACGGCCCACGATCTCTTCGCAGGCATCTGAAATCTCGCCGAGGGTACAGCGCAGCTGGGCGGCCTTGACGGCGAGGTCGAGGAGGTTGTTTTCGCTCTTGCGACCCTCGTTGAAGTCGCGGACGCAGTCGGTGATAGCCTTGAGGGCAGCTTGACAAGCGGCCTCGTCGCGGGTGGAGCGCACCTGCTTGAGACTCTCTTCCTGCTGCTTGCGCACGGCGGTGTTGTCCACCTCGAGGATGTCGATGGGGTCTTCGTGCTCCAGACGGTACTTGTTGGTGCCGACGATGGTCTGCACGCCAGAGTCGATACGAGCCTGAGTGCGGGCAGCGGCTTCCTCGATACGCATCTTGGGCAGACCGGTCTCGATAGCTTTGGCCATACCGCCAAGCTTCTCAATCTCCTGGATGTGTTCCCAAGCCTTGTGGACGAGTTCGTTGGTCAGCGTCTCCACGTAGTAAGAGCCAGCCCACGGGTCAATCTGCTTGCAGACCTTCGTCTCGTTCTGAATGTAAATCTGTGTGTTACGGGCGATACGAGCGGAGAAGTCGGTTGGCAGGGCGATGGCCTCGTCGAGGGCGTTGGTGTGGAGCGACTGGGTGTGACCCAAAACGGCAGCCATAGCCTCGATACAGGTACGGCCCACATTGTTGAAGGGGTCCTGCTCGGTGAGCGACCAGCCGGAGGTCTGCGAGTGGGTACGGAGTGCGAGCGACTTCGGGTTCTTGGCACCAAAACTCTTCACAATCTTTGCCCAGAGCAGACGGCCTGCGCGCATCTTGGCGATTTCCATGAAGTGGTTCATGCCGATGGCCCAGAAGAAGCTGAGACGCGGAGCGAAAGCATCGACGTCGATACCGGCATTGACACCCGTGCGCAGGTAGTCCATACCGTCGGCCAGGGTGTAGGCCAGCTCGATGTCGGCGGTAGCACCAGCCTCCTGCATGTGATAACCCGAAATGGAGATGCTGTTGAACTTCGGCATCTTCTGAGAGGTGTACTCGAAGATGTCGGCAATGATCTTCATCGAGAATGCTGGCGGGTAGATGTAGGTGTTACGCACCATGAACTCCTTCAGAATATCGTTCTGGATGGTTCCGGCCATCTCTTCGAGCTGTGCGCCCTGCTCCAGACCTGCCACGATGTAGAAAGCCAGAATGGGCAGCACGGCGCCGTTCATCGTCATCGAGACGGACATCTTGTTCAAGGGGATGCCGCCGAAGAGCACCTTCATGTTCTCCTCGTTACAGATAGACACGCCAGCCTTACCAACGTCACCGACGACACGGGCGTTGTCGGGGTCGTAGCCACGATGCGTAGGCAAGTCGAAAGCGACGGAGAGTCCCTTCTGACCAGAGGCGAGGTTACGACGATAGAAGGCGTTGGACTCCTCAGCGGTGGAGAATCCGGCATACTGGCGGATGGTCCAAGGCTTGAAGGGGTACATCATCGAGTACGGGCCTCTCAGATAAGGCGGAATACCGGCGGTGAAGTCGAGGTGCTCCATACCTTCCAGGTCTTCTTTCGTATAGACGGGACGTACCTCGATGTGCTCGGGGGTCTTCCAGTTCTCTACGATTCCATTGTCTTTAATCCACTTGGCACCATCCTGAGCCTTGATGCCTGCATAGATATCAATATCTTTAAATTGTTTGCGCATAATTCAAGTCTCCTATTCTTTAAATGCCAAGTTTCTGGTTATATTCTTTCAACGTTTCGAGGACGTTGCACTTTACGTGGATGTAGTTCTCGATGCCGGCGGCCTTGAGGTCTTCCATACAAGCGGGAGCACCAGCTACGACGAACATTGCTCGGCCGTTGAGGTACTGGAAAGCGGGGATGGCGTACTCGGCGTACTCATCGTCGCTGGAGCAGATGACAACGATGTCGGCACCAGCAGCAAGGGCTGCATCGACACCCTCCTCGACGGTCTTGAAGCCGAGGTTGTCGATGACCTTGTAGCCAGCACAGGCGAGGAAGTTGCAAGAGAACTGTGCACGGGCCTGACGCATAGCAAGGTTGCCGATGGTCAGCATGAAGGCGACGGGCACCTTTGCGGCCTTCTCGGTGGTGAGGCGCAGGGCCTCGAAGTCGGAGGCCAAGCGGCTGGCTTTCAGAGCGGGCACGTCGGGGTCGCCAGCGTGTGTGGCGCAGCAGTCACAGGCCATCGGCTCCTTGCCCTCGCTCTTCTCGGTGAAGTTGGGGAACTGGTTGGTGCCGAGAATGAACTCCTTGCGCTTGGCAGCATCGCCGTGACGCTTCACGTTCGTGGCGTTGATGTCGGCCTGAACCGTTCCGGCCTTGACGGCAGCGAGGAAACCGCCCTCATCCTCAACCTTGAGGAAGAGTTTCCAAGCCTCCTGGGCCAGAGCGTCAGTCAGGTGCTCGATGTAGTACGAACCAGCACCTGGGTCAACGATGCGGTCGAAGTGGCTCTCTTCCTTGATGATGAGCTGCTGGTTGCGGGCGATGCGCTCGCTGAACTCTGTCGGCTTCTCGTAAGGAGCGTCGAATGGCGTGACGACCAGCGAGTGAACACCACCGAGGGCGGCACTCATAGCCTCCGTCTGCGAACGGAGCAAGTTGACATAGGAGTCGAACACGGTCTGGTTGTACGTCGACGTCGAGGCGTTGATGACCATCTTGCAGGCGCAGTCGCACTTCGGCTCGTACTGCTTGACGATCTGAGCCCAGAGCAGGCGGGCGGCGCGGAACTTGGCAATCTCCATAAAGTAGTTCTCCGAGATGCCCATGTAGAACTTAATCTTCTTGGCGGCGAGGTCCACGTCAACACCTGCATCGACCATCTCCTGCAAATACTCGTTACCCCAGGCCAGCGCGTAGCCCAGCTCCTGGACGATGTAGGCGCCGCTGTTGTTCAGCAGGTCGCTGTGTACCATCACGCAGCGCAGGTTGGGAAAGTCCTTCAACTTCTCCACCAGCTTCGGCATGTCGGGCAGCAGGAAGGAAGAGTCCTTGCCCTTCATCAGCATGCGCTCGATGGGGTCGAAGCCCACACCACCGACAATTTTCTCCTTGTCGTAGCCCATCTTCTCAAAGTAGGCCACCAGCAGGTCGGCCAGTTCGAGAGCGTGGCGCAGACAAGCGCGATAGCTCACCTCGACGATGTCATGGCGGATGTCCTTGAGCAGCGCGTCGATGTAGTCGGCGCTCACCTCATCGTGACCCAGCTTGAAGCCGATAGAGTCGACGCCCTTCATCAGCAGGTCGAGCGCCTTCTTGTTGGCAGCCACGGGGTCGCCACCCACAACGACGTTCTGGCGGACGTACCACTCATTAGAGTCTTTCTTGTTGCCGCGGACGAACGGGAACTCGCCCGGCAATGAGTCGGGTGTCTTCAGGTCCTTCAGGTCCTCGAGGCGGTAGAAAGGCTGCACGTTAAAACCTTCGTTTGTTCTCCACACGAGGCGCTTCTGGAAGTCGGCCCCTTTCAAGTCTACCTCGATCTTGTCCAACCACTCTTGTTTGGTCGGCGCGGTAAACTCGGTGAAGAGTTTCTCTTTAATGTTTGACATAGTTTGTTGTTTAGTGTATTATTATATAATAAGGTAAATATACTAGTCTGCAAAGGTACTTAAATTTGTCATTACAGCAAAATAATTAACAAATAATTTATATTCATTCACTTTTCTTGAAATAACACCCACGAATTTCTCCCCACTTAGTTTTCAGAATTCAAAATATCACAACGGGCGGGACATGTTAATTTTTGCTGTTTTTCTGCAAATAGTTTGTTTCGCTCAACATATTTTTGTACTTTTGTGCCCTTAAAGCGATACATTAAAACAAATTACTAATGAATAAGATTGTACGTAAAGAGCAGTTCTCGGAGAAAGTTTTCCTCTTCGAGATTGAGGCCCCGCTGATTGCACAGAGTCGCAAGGCGGGCAATTTTGTAATTGTACGTGTAGGACAGAAAGGTGAGCGCATGCCGCTGACTATTGCCGCAGCCGACATTGAGAAAGGCACTATCACGCTGGTGGTGCAGAAGGTGGGACTGTCGTCAACGAAGCTTTGCGACCTGGAGGTTGGCGACTACGTGACCGACGTGGTAGGCCCTCTGGGTAACCCCACACGGATAGAGAATTATGGTACGGTAGTCTGTGCCGGAGGTGGTCTGGGCGTGGCTCCCATGCTGCCCATCATACAGGCGTTGAAGGCTGCAGGCAACCGAATCCTTTCCGTTATGGCTGGTCGCTCGAAAGACCTTATCATCCTGGAAGACAAGGTGAGAGAGAGCAGCGATGAAGTGATTATTATGACCGACGACGGCTCTTACGGCGAGAAGGGTGTGGTCACCGTGGGCATCGAAAAGTTCATTGAGCAAGAGCATGTCGACAAGGTGTTTGCCATCGGTCCTCCCATCATGATGAAGTTCTCCAACCTGACGGCACAGAAGCACGGCATCCCCTGCGAGGTGTCACTGAACACCATCATGGTGGATGGTACGGGCATGTGCGGTGCCTGCCGACTGACCATTGGCGGCAAAACGAAGTTCGTCTGTATCGACGGACCCGAATTCGACGGTGCCCTTGTCGACTGGGACGAGATGTTCAAGCGCATGGGAACCTTCAAGAAGGCCGAGCAGGAGGAAATGGAGCACTATGCGGAGCATGTGGAAACCTCCCCAAGCCCCTCCAAAGGAGGGGATGTTGATATACTTTCTTCCCCAGAAAAGGTAAATAGTAACCAGGCACCCGCTCCTTTGGAGGAGCTTGGGGAAGACTGGCGCAAAGAACTGCGCGCTTCAATGAAGCCCAAGGAGCGCATGGCCATCGAACGTGTCGTTATGCCCGAACTCGACCCCGTCTATCGTGCCACCACCCGTACTGAGGAGGTGAACATCGGTCTGACGAAGGAGATGGCCATAACTGAGGCTAAGCGTTGTCTGGACTGCGGAAAGCCTTCTTGTGTGGAGGGTTGTCCTGTGAACATCGACATCCCAGGATTCATTAAGAATATTGAGCGCGGCGACATCCTTGCTGCTGCCAAGGTGCTGAAACAGACATCAGCCCTGCCCGCCGTCTGCGGTCGTGTTTGTCCGCAGGAGAAGCAATGTGAGAGCAAGTGTATCCACCTGAAGATGAACTCCAAGCCCGTGGCCATCGGCTATCTGGAGCGCTTTGCTGCCGACTATGAGCGTGAGAGCGGGAACATCAGTCTGCCAGACATGGCTCCCTCCAATGGCATCAAGGTTGCCGTCGTGGGTTCTGGCCCCGCCGGACTCAGCTTTGCCGGTGATATGGTGAAGAAGGGCTACGACGTTTATGTTTTCGAGGCACTTCATGAGATTGGCGGTGTGCTGAAATATGGCATCCCCGAGTTCCGTTTGCCCAACAAGATTGTCGACGTGGAGATAGAAGGTCTGCGCAAGATGGGCGTGCACTTCGAGACGGATGTCATCGTGGGCAAGACCATTACGGTGAAACATCTTGAGCAGCTGGGCTTCAAGGGCATCTTCGTAGGTAGTGGAGCTGGTCTGCCAAACTTCATGAACATCCCCGGCGAGAATGCCATCAACATCATGTCGAGTAATGAGTATCTCACCCGTGTGAACCTCATGGACGCTGCCGACCCAACTACCGACACACCCATCAACCTTGGTAAGCATGTGATGGTAGTAGGCGGCGGAAACACCGCTATGGACTCCTGCCGCACGGCAAAGCGTCTGGGGGCTGAGGTGACGTTGGTTTATCGTCGTTCGGAGCAGGAGATGCCTGCACGATTAGAAGAGGTAAAACATGCTAAGGAAGAGGGAATCAAGTTCTTAACGCTGCACAACCCGATAGAGTACAAGGCCGACGAGCAGGGTGCCGTTTGCCAGGCTATCCTTCAGGTAATGGAGCTTGGTGAGCCTGATGCCAGCGGTCGTCGCAGTCCCGTGCCTGTGGAGGGAAAGACCGTCACGCTCGACGTTGACCAGGTCATCGTCGCCGTGGGTGTAAGTCCCAACCCGCTAGTACCGAAGAGCATCCAAGGCTTGGAGCTGGGACGCAAAAACACTATCGTGGTGAACGAGAACATGCAGTCGAACCATCCGGAAATCTTCGCCGGTGGCGACATCGTGCGCGGTGGAGCTACCGTCATCCTCGCTATGGGCGACGGACGACGTGCTGCACAGCACATGGATGAGTACCTCCAGAAGAAGTAATTCTAATAAAACAACGAATTTGACGAATAGTTAAAATTATGACAGTAGTAAGCACAAGCGAGTTTCGCTCCAACCAAACGCGATACCTCAACATGGTAGACAATGGCGAGCACGTGATTCTGCGATCACGCCGGGGCTGCTATCGCCTTACGCCAGTTCCAGCCAAGAAAAAGAAACAGATACGGGACATTACGCCACAGGTATGCCAGGCGATGAAAGATTGGAAGGAATACCTAGAAACTGGGAAGTCGGACAAATTCACAACTTGGGAGGAAATGATGGATGAGCTACGAGATTAAGCCTCACAACAATTTTCTTATAGAAGCCAAGAAACTGAAGAAACGTTATCGCAGCTTTAAGGATGACCTCGAGGATTTTAAGGAAGAGCTTCAAAAGAATCCCCTCCAAGGTGCAGAACTCTATCCCGGCATTCGTAAAATCCGTATGCCCATTGCTTCCAAGGGACGTGGTAAGGCCGGCGGTGCCCGTGTCATCACGGCCAACGATGTCATCATAGCCGAGCATGAGGGGCAGATAGCTCTCCTTGCCATCTACGACAAGTCGGACTATTCCACCGTTGATGTGAAGGTTATCAGGCAGATGGCCCGAGAATTGGGGATTGATATGTAGGATTTTATACTGTAATAGATAATTATATGCAGAGTAAAGTAAAAAGCAAACGAGGATTGCTGCTGTCGCTCTTATTGACGGCGACGGTATCCGGGGTAAGTGCAGCTACGGGGAATGAGCTGACGTTGATAGTCAATGGTGATCCAATGGTGTTTGTCATGTCGGAGCACCCCGTCATCACCTACACCAACAACACGCTGCACATCAAGACCGATGCAGCAAACACCGACGTCCCTGTGAGCGAAATCTCCGGTGGGGCATTGCCAAAAACGATAGTCCATGGAGATGTGAACGGCGACTTCTGTGTTGATGTTGCAGACATATCCTCTATCATCGACATCATGGCTGGTGTAACCCTAGACCCTGTGGTAACCCGCAGCGCCGACGTAAATGGCGACGGTTCGGTAGACGTTGCCGACATCGCCGCTACCATTTCCATCATGGCTGGAGAATAGCCGTAGTAACAATTAAAGCAATAAAGAACTATGAAAAAAATAATCATCGTATCGCTTCTTGTGACGCTCGTTTCCGTTATCACCGCCAGTGCTCAGGAGAACACCTACAGCATCGTTGTTAAGATGCAGAATGGCACCGTGCTCACCATCGGCCCCAACGAGGCCGACAGCATCTACTTCACGGAAGGTAAGCTGAATGTTTCAGGCCAGAGCATCGAAGACATCATAAAGCATGTTGACATTATTGATAAACACTCCAAAGAGACAGACGAGGCTATAGCTTTACTACATTCTTTATTTGATGCACTTGTGGCAGAAACTAGGAAGTTAGAAAATAGTGTTGATGATATAAAGGGAGATGTATTGTGCAACGAGTTAAATCTCTCTGTACTTCAAGGACAAACAGCCACCCTTTCTGAAGTTATATCAGTACATGATAAAAAACTAAAGGAGATGGATGCAATAAAGGAATTGGTTCAGAACATAAAAGCCAGTGACAATGCTCAGGAAGCCACGATAATTGAGTTAC
>Ga0310696_10003113_pt1 | contig 21011 bp, 11 predicted proteins | sample AusTroGonzalo_MG_4_FD_203885 | JGI IMG/M metagenome (GOLD analysis project Ga0310696, IMG submission 203885) | Bovine rumen microbial communities from tropical cattle in Woodstock, Queensland, Australia - Gonzalo_02 (v2) (version 2) | ecosystem: Host-associated > Mammals > Digestive system >... | reverse complement strand
CCACGCCAGAAAATGAATAGAACTTAGCGATGATGTCCCAAAAGGAGCCGTGCCAAAACCAAGCGTGGCTGGCGCTATACTGCGTGGAACTCCAAACATACGAACCGAAATTTATCGTCGTTTGGCTGAGTGCCGTCCTGCAAGCGTTTATCGCAGTAGCATTCAGCCTCATTAATTCTACTTGTCCAGCAGCCGCCACAGAAAACACCGCATTAGCATCTGCGCAAGTGAGTGCTCTTGCGCTCGTGAATATAGGGGCATTAGTAATGTCACCGCCACTTACGGCTCCAATTACCGCATCGGTATTCTCCTTGCCCTTGAAATCAAGCAAGGCCGTGGAAGATGAAGTTGTAGTAGTAACCCCGTCCACAAGCACATTCGTTGTATCCGACCACTTCCCACTCAGTATCGTCCCGTGAATCACGAACTGGCTCATGTCGGTGAACACATACACGCCAATTGCAGTGGGTTTGGTAGAGAGCGCGTTCCATTCTTCGAGGGAGTAGTAGGTACGCAGCCCGTTCTCGTAGGCGGCTATGCCAATGTCCGAAGTGGGATTCATGGGCAGGAACTCCACCTTGTTCTCGTCGGAAATGAGTGCCACGTTAGGGCAGACGAGCGTTCTGTTGGTCTTTGCGGTGCTGTATGCGCTCCGCGTCATTTTTACTAAGTTGTTCATATTTCTTCGTTATTTATTTGTTCTTCTTGTTCGTGCCAAAGAGATTCAGTACCTACTGCGCCCGGCTCCCACACATTCGCGTCCACATCGGAAATCCAATGCTTGTCGTTGTGCGTCACCTTGTCGCCGGAGTTGTACGCATCCTGCGCTCCCGTAGGCTGCACCCATTCAGGCCACTCCACGATGCTGATTCCCGTGTAGAGCGCGGGGTTATGGTCTGGCACCCATTGTTCGGATGCGGTGTGCGCCTGAACGACCTTGTATAACTTCTCGTTGTACCAAAGCCTCTCGCCGACTACAACTTCCTTCCCGACCTTGCTTTTCCACGTGGGGAACAGTGCCGCCACGTCCAGCGCGTCCTCGTCGGATAGTTCTTCCGTGTCCGTGGAAAGCATCTTCTTGACGGCTGAAAGGATTTCCCCGTAGTCCGGCTCGGTAGCAGGCTGCGGAGGGACTATCGGAGGAACGTACACGCGCCAGCCCTCGCTTTCGATAGTCACCGAATCTGGATTCGATACCCAAGTCCCGTCTGCCTTTTGGATGACCTTGCAGGTGCTGAACACCATCCTATCGTTGATAATCTTGTAGTAAGTCATATCGTTTTATTTATAGTATTTAACAAGTGCTTCGGGGTTGCTTACCTCCGCAACCGTGGAAACTGTATTACTCCCTTCATCGGAATCAAGAGGCTGTGGCGCGACCGAGCCGATGACAGGAGTTGCAAGCTGATAGAGGACTATTACTGGTGTCCCTGCTGCGTATTGGGAAGCGAGGAAGTTGGCGAATGTCGTTGCGTCAGTCGCATAAACACTGCTCTTTATATACAATCTATTCGTATAAGTAGTAGAGCCATTCCTGAATGAGTTGTCGGGCATATTCATAAACGTACTGCTATCGGTGTGCGTAAAGTGCGTACACAAACAGAGTTGTTCATTCAGGGCATTACCGCTTATAATATCTGCCTGCATCACATTCGTCGATGCCTCACTCCAGCTTTCCGTGCCATTCAGCACCTTAACCCCAACATTCTGAGTGAGCAGTCCGCTTATCAAATCGTGTTCGTCAACATAGTTTCCTACGGCGAAGATGTCGGCGACTGAACAATCCACGCTGTTCTCCGTCAGCACTTCGGGGGTGCCGTCAGCATAAACCACCACCGTGTCGGAAGCCTCCGAGCCTGCTATGAAGTCGCCCGTGCCTTGATTTGCGGAAAAGGTGTTGCTGACGAGGTCGAACATACCCACGGCATTGTCGGAATCGCGCTTTACTGGTACGAGGTTGAGCAAAATGGCGATGCCCTCTTTGACCGTAAAGCCGTACACTTTTTGTTTGCAGAAGTTCGACGCCGTTCCGAGATTGTTTCGGGCGCAGAGGTACAGCGAATAATCCTCGCTGCTGACGGTTTGATAATTCAAATCGTAACTATCCTCGTCAATGTAGTACGTCGAGTCGTTAGCCGTCGTCACACATCGAAAAATATGTCTGTTAGCATCAGCCGCGCTTGCGGTTACGAATCCGTCACCCCCGATGCCTACCTGACAATAGAACTTTGCACCTGCGGCACCCGTACCGAATACCATCTTATATTGGTTATCGCCGGAATTGTCGTCTCGCGCACCGAGCTGGGTGGGGAAGGTGGACGCGCCCGGTAGCGGGGTCGTCAACTGCGCGTCAAGGATAAACTCCTTGCCTACTATGTCCGTGATGCCCGTATCTATATACTGCGTTCCGCTGGATTCGATATAGTTGAGCAGGGTATAACCAAGAGGCAGCCCGCTTTGGTGTTTGGCTTTTAGCTTTCCATTGTTGCAGATGATGTCGAAGGGCGTGTCCGGGGAGGGTGTGGCATTAGGCCCTGCGGTGAAATCATCGCTGCCTTGATTAGTGCGGAAAGCCCCACTAACGAGGTCATACATCCCTATCTCATTATCTGAATTGCGCTTTGCGGGGACGAGGTCGCAGACGAGGGTGTTGCCGTCGTACGTCCGATAATAAGCCACCCGTATGTGTCCTCCAGCGCCGACTGATTCAGGGCTTCCGCTTGCGGCTTGGGCAAAGGAAAAGAGCTTTATGGTGTACGGAGTTTCAAAGTCATCCGTTGTTCCCATTGCGTAGTCCGTTCCGTTCAGCGTAAACATCCCCTTGCGGAGCGACGCAACATACCACGAATTGATGGCGATACTGTCGCTTGGTAACACGCTTCCCGAAGTCTTGTAAAACTGCGCAAACAAGGTGGTCGCGGTTTCGGCCCTTCCCGTATTCGCGCCGAGGGCTATCGTGCGCCTATCGCTACTTGTATATCGTGCGCCGAATACGCGCCCGGAACCGTTTTCGTTGGAAGCCTCCGGGTACATCCACTTAACCTCGATGCGTGAGTCCTGATTGCCCTTCACGCCCGTGTCTATCCATTGGCTTCCCGTAGATGCGATGTATTGCAGTTCCGTGTACTCCTTCGGCAACCTCCGCTGCTCGCACTTTCCGTACCGTATAAGCGACTGAATCGGCATTCTCCGTGCGTTGAAGGAAAGAGGTAGAGTCCCCGAAGCCACGTTGAGCTTCGGAGCAATCAGTCTGCGTCTTAAAAGCAATTTATCCATACCTTACACCTCCATATATACACCTACGCCGTCCATTATGGAAATCTCGTAGTGCTTGCTCGCATTGATGGTCGGTGCGCTTCCTCCAATCCAACTGATACCAGCAGGCCAAGTGATAGTCGGGGCGGTAGAACTTGTGTCGAAAGTCCAATAGTAGTGGTTGACCTTTCCGCTTAATGCGGATGCGAGGGCAAACGTCACCGTACCCGTGACCGTACCGAGTTCGTACACCACATTCTGCACGAATCCGCCCGAAGGCTGTGATGTAGCAACGGAAGGGTGGATGCTCTCTTGTATCTCCGGCAGCACCTTCGACAGCGTGGCGACGGTATCCGCGAAGTCCCCGCTGGTCGCTCCGTATTGGATGTCGGCGCAGAGGGGTGCGGATGGAGAGCCGTCTGCGTGTACGGGAGGGACGGCGCGTTCCGTGCCGAGTTGGTCTATGCTGACCATTGAGGGCAGGGGTTCGACGAGGGTGTATTCTACGGGAGTGGCGAGTTCGTAGTCAAGGTACACGCCGTTCATGGCGGTCTTGAAAACAGCCGGGTCGGTGTAAGCATCGTCTCTAACAAATAATTGACTGCCGCTCATACCAAGAAGTTTATCTGTTTTGTTGGAAAAGCCAAATGCGGTCTCTGTTACATTTGTAGAGACATATTTAGCGCATGTAGAATTTACCCCAGATACGAGTTCCATATAGAGAATCGGATTAACATTTCCGGTCGAGCGATACCATGCATACACTGCGCCCATGTCCATCCTGCCGACTCTCTTCACCAACTTATTTCCAACAATCTCATCATACACGCTTCCTGCTCCTTTCAGTCCTTCAATGGTGAGGATTCCGCCGGGTTCGTACTGGCCGTTGAAGGAAGAAGAGAGGTTGATGCAAATGTCGTGGTTGTAGGTGGTGCCATAAGCGCCACTCATGCAGAAACGGATATAGGAAGTTCCCAAAGGTGGAATGAAGGTCGTATTAGTAATATCCATTCCACCTTTCCATACTGGCGAACCAGTCTGCCCTGTATAGGGAATAAAAGTCTTGTTGGCATCATAACAATAGATAACGGCATTGCTCCCTGTGAAACAATAAGTTGCCCCACCAAATACCTTATAATAGTTCTTCGCGCGGATGGAACCGTCACTTGGGACAAATCCCCCGTTTTCATCAATAGAACCCAACTCCCACTCCTCGTCCCATATATTATGGCTGTACACCTTGATGGCATTGAGGTTCAGAGGCATCGTGGACTTGCGGTAGGGCTCGTAGGTGTCGTTTCGGTTCGGGTCGGAAAGGTTGATGCAGATGTCGTGGTTGTAGGTTGCACCTGCATTATATCTCGCTAACTTAAAATATGCAGCGTTTTGACTTGACGTAAATGTCGACGTGTAGTGATATTCGATAAAATTATGATTTGCGTCATAGATATACACGGTAGTCGAATTATCTCCAGAGGGCCTTTGAAGATAATAATCCGCGTTAGGGAGCATCCGGCAGAAATTTATAGACCTGATAGAATTATCGCTGGTTATAGGTAAGCCGCTTCCGTCAAGATTTCCTACCTCCCACTCTTCATCCCACAAATTAAACCCCACCGTTTCCAGCCCCTCCGCGTCGTTGGATATGAGCGTGCCTGCGTTGTAGGGGTAGTACGATTCGGGGAATATCGCCTCGAAAGCGGCCACGGTGGTCGGCTCGTTCCCTGCTCCGAAAAGAAGGGTGAGGTCAACTACCATGAAATCGCGGAGATAGTATGTAACAACATCAGGAGGGAATGCCCCTGCGACCCAACCTAAATCTTGCGTCTGTGTTGCTGTGCCAATCTTCTCTACCCTATGCCACACCGAATCTCCGGGAATAGAAGTTTCGTTTCCATATCCAGCATCCCAACTGAAGTGCCCCCCAGAAAGACCATTTAATACTGACAAGCCCAAATCGGTGGCAGACTTACAAAATACGGAGATATAGTATTTATGCCCAGTAATAATGCCATCCCCATGCACGGAAATCCCAGAATTAGTCAATTGGCTTGCACTACTACCAACGACAACCGTAGCAACATTCCCGCTTACAGAGAAAGACGCATCATTGTGGGCAGAAATACCGCTTGCGTTTGCAAAATCCCCATTCTTCACTAACTGATTCCACACCAACGTCTTTCCCTTCAACTTCTTCACCACCTCGGCCTTCGCGGGCCACGACACGTTGGTCTTTCTAAACACTATCTCTTGGTCGGACTTCGTTTCGGTCTTGGCGTTGACAGCAGCATTTGGGACGTGGTCGTACACTGCCTTGGCGGACGGGTACTGCGTGTCGGTGCTTGACGAAGATAACGAAGTGACTTTGTTTGTAAGAGCCTCCTTTGCGGCTACGAGGGTGGAAAGCACGGTGTATTCATCAGCCACATCCCACTTGCTCTCTGTAAACGGCTCCGGGGTGCTGATAGCGGTATTGCACTTATAGAGCATATTCCCGTGCATCACCACGTCACCCACAGCGTAAGTCCTTGCGCCACTGTAAAGCGGTGCTATGGCAGAGGCAAGGGCAGAGAGCGCGTACAACGAATTGAGAGCCGCACCAAGTATCTGCTCGTTCTCGTCCGAGAGGTCTTTCAGCACCTTGCCTTGCGTAGCCGATAAAGGCTTCCGTGATGCAGTGGTCATAAGGTTGTTCTTTACATCATCACCCGTCAGCGCACCATCAGCCGCGTGTTCCACAGCCTTCTGCATCTGGTTTAGCGCAGCCGCAGTCACTTCCTCGTCAATGCTCATCGCATCGAACACCGACTTGGGGCTGGCGGTCTTGTCGTTACTCGCCTTGTCAGCCTCTATGTCCGTGCTTATCGTGGGAACTGTCGGAGTATTGGAAAGCAGAGAATAGTCCAACTTGTTGTTAGCGTCTATGACGTTTTGCTTTCCTGCCAGCGCTGTGTTCAGTTCCGAGTTTGTTGGAAGGTCGCCCAACTTACCAACAAGAGCAGAGGTAATCCCACTGTTCAGCGCCGCCCATTGAGCAGCCGTAAAGGATGAATTGTTCAGCGACCACTCATATCCCCATGCGCTGCCGTCGTACTTATAGCGGTCAACCCTCGCAATCTCCGTAGGCGTGGCGTCAGCAGTCGGAATCTGCACGAATACATAGTCGTTGTTGTCAGCCGTGATGGAAAGAGTCGAGAGCTTTGTGGCAATCGCCGCCGCTATCTCCTGCTGCGTCGCTGCCGTGGTCAGCGACAAGTCGCTAACAAGGTTGTAAGTCCCGCAGAAGGTTGCCGTGTTCGTCTGGATTGAACTGTTCACGAAAGCCTTGTCAGCAAGCTGGTTTTCCGAACTTGCCTGCGCAGGGATAAGTTCCCTGACGCCAGAATCCTTTATATTATATGCAGTGTTTCCAATTTGTATCTTACTTATATCTGCCATAATCTTATTGCTAAAAGATTAGTAGAAAAGGCGATTTACGCATGATAGCGATTACTCGTTATATGCAAGACCGACTGTGGGCTGTACGAAACTACCAGCATCAACGCTCTCTACAATCGTACTTCCTACATTTGTACTTGCATCTGTACTCGACAATCCTCCAGTAGCAGCAGTCTTTCCAGTAAGGCTTATGATAAGCGTCTCCGAATCAACACCAGTACCCATAGTAAACGAAGCCTCATTTATAGTCTGAGTGGTAAGTTTCTTGGAAGTAGACGCAGGAGTATAAGAACCACCAGAAGCAGTAGCAACGACATCGGACAGATCGTGATAGGCCATATTACCAAGGTCGGAGAGGTCTATCCTCGTGTCACCAATTCTCTCCCAGTAATAAACCCAAGGATGCGGAATCGATCCTTCTCCAGTACGTATTACGGCATACTCATCATAGTGGTCATTCTCGCCTTCCTGAGTAGGAGAATAGACAAGATAGAAAGTAAAAGGCTCCGCCGCAGCAGCAGACTTCGTACCAGTATACTCCAAATCGTTATATTTCACCTTGACGCCCTGCGGAATCTTCGTTATATCAGGAGCACTCTGTCCGTCCCAGCAAATCTCGAAAGTGAGTCCACCGGCGAGTATTTGTCTTGCGTAATCGTCTGCTATATCATATGTGTTGCCAGAAGGCAAGGTTATTTTGCTAATTGTAGGCATATCTTTAGTTTCTGTTAAGTATTAATGTTCCGTTTACAACTTCAGAGGAATCGTTTACATTCAGTTTGTTATTCCACTTTATTCTTTCTGCATTAGTAATATGTACTTCAGTGTCGGTAATGTGTGCATCAAGCATCTCTACCACCTTATCACTTGAGAATGCCAAGTCTTGCACAAAGGCATTACCAGTACCTATCTTGAATCCCGGCACTTTCTTACCGTTGCCCAAAGTAGCATAGTCTGTATAGATAACTATCGTACCAGCCAACGGTATAAACCCAGCCTTGGATGCCCAGTATTCAGTAGTACCTACATAGATTCCAAGCCTGTCCAGATGTCCCGGCTTCAAGTCCAATATCATCTGAACAGCAGCCACTGCCTCCGCTATTGCAGGCTCTGACAGAATCCTGTTTATCAGAGTCTGTACAAAGACCTTCTTGTTATTTCCGTCCTGAAGGATAGGAATAAGGTCTACATCCTGCAACGCAGAAGCAGTGTCGAATTCCGAGTCACGGACAGTCTTTGTCAGTATCCGTGACTGGATTTCAGCAATTTGTTCTTTTGTAAAGTGACTCACTGTTACTCAATTACTTTAAGGATTGCCTCCTGAACGAAATACTTGTATCCGGGAAGGACTTCCTTGATAAACTTTACTTCCTCTTCAGATGCTTCCACCTCTCCGTCAGCCTCAAAGAGACGCTGTGCAAAGGAGTGCTGTGCAAGAGTGGTTGCGTTCTGGTAGATAGACTCCGCAACGGTCTTCTGAAGATTCTCTGTGATTTCGGGGCCGGACAGACTCGGCTTGAAGGTTACTGATGTAAGATTAATTTTCATATTGCTGTATTGTTAAATTGTTTATTGATTGTTAGATTGCTCTGCATTTGACGGTACTATTGCGGCTATAGGGCCTACTTTAGCAAAGTTGCTACCGCCAGTTGCGAATAACACGAGGTCTTGCCATAATGAAGGAAGTATTGTGACTGGATGCGTATAATAATAATCATACGTAACTTGTTGTCCAGCCTCCACCATCTGCGCTGGAATTGTAATCTCCTGCTCGTCAGTTAATTTAAAATCAGTTTCCGGATCACGCCCTGCATGATAGAGCCACACAGTAACATCATCAAAATTATACCTGTTAGATGATTCATTCACAAGTGTAATAGTAAACTTAACACTTGTATGAGTTTGTGATGTTTTATCGGCGGTAAGTATTGCTCTTCGCTGTGTACTTGTTACAAATATTATCCATTTTTTAGTACAAGGTAAAGGAATATATGTAGCCTCTTTAAGAGAAGAATCTGAATCACTACTATCAGGTACCTGATAAAAACTTATATCACCACGAGAACAAAGACATGGATATACATACCAAGTTCCAAGTTTACCAGCAAAATGCTGAGGTGTAAATTTTGGAGAGACAGAATACCCACCATTATCCCCCAATGCTGTACTATTTGTTTCTACAAAGAAATTCGGATTTGCTGGTATATCTCCTACTAACAGATAGCCTACAACACAAAAATGATATGTAGATAAGTCAGAAAAATCAGCAAGTGTAATTTCATAAGGAAGCGGGTCTTCATTCTTTATAGCAGATATAGGCATTGTCTGTGCAGCCTGAGTAGAAACAGTTATATCCGCAGGTGGTAACAAGAGTGGCGTATTAGCATTGTGATAATAATTATCAAAATCAAGGAGTCTAAACCACTCGTTTTCACCAAGATCGCCTTGTCCCTTTCCGCGAGGTGTCTGGTACACCCACCCATTCATAACTTTCTTCAAATTTGTTTCTGTATCATTATCATATACTTGATACAGTTTCACGCCACTATTATTTACTGAAGTAGGACTTCCAAACTCTGGCCAATGTAATCCAAACTTCCTTCTGTGTGTTAGACTTGTACTTTGTGTCAGATATTCAGTTTCTAACTTGCTACTTCTATATGGTTTCCACTTTGCCCACGGATTGATTCTATGTAATGCCGTCCGAGTATTATTAGACTCGAGTTTGAAATCACCACACAACTGCCCAAGGTCTTGCGTACTTCTCGTAAGCGCGCGAGCCACCTGTGCTATTGACAAACCATCGTCGCCTTCCACATCCTTATATATTCTACCTGTTTGTGAATCTACTGCCATAATATCTAACTAATTTGAATTGTCCAAGAACCATTAACCTTCCTAAAATTACCTATATCGCCATTAGGCTTCATAAATGTTATAGTGTAATTAGAGCCACTCTTTAATGCATAGGTTATTGCATACCAGCAGTCACTGTTTTTTGCTATCCTCGTCACATTACCAGCCATTATTGCGTTTACATTATTATTTAGTGTAGTAATGTCTTCCGAGGACAAAGAACTATCATCAATGCCTGATATTGTGATATAATCATCTGCGGTTGCACCTGCTGCCCCTGCGGTTATATTACCAGTTGCCACTATATTCCCGTGGAAGTAGAACGCACCAGAAGCATATTCCACATAATTATTATTATCATTTGCAACAGGATACCATTTACTTGCGTGAAGTTCCGAGAAAAGAACATCACTGGCACCTAACTTATATCCGCCATTTGTATAAGGACTAAAACCTGCTGCTGTGAATTTGCACTTACTTGAACATGCAAATGCTACAGAAACGGTATCCCTTGCATAAAGGTCTATATTTCTTTTTGCTGTAGCAGAAGCGTGACCTATTGCTATATCACCATAATTATCCTGCGCACCGCCCCACACTGAAAGGACTGGATCGTCGCCATCTTTAGCCCATATGTTACCGCCATAAGCACCAAGATACAAAGCCTTTGTGTATACACCACTCCAATATGCGCTGGAATTACCAATAGAATACTGAGAGGTGTTTTGCATATACTCTACAGTATATGCTGTAATCAAATCCCAAGTATATGTAGTTGAATTACCACTTACATGTTTTGTGCATCTGTAATACTTCCACTCTGAGCTTGAGTAATATTTAACTATATCGCCTTCTTGGGCATTATAATTAGGGACGGTAGAAGGGTTATTATACTGTATCCAAGTATTACCATTCCACCTGTAATAAAGTGTATCACCCCCTGAAGTATATTTGACTACATCACCGTTCTTCTGGTAATAAATAGTACCATCTTCTAATTGAACTGGATATTTTGTTGGCCTAGACGTGCCAGACGAAGTATCATATATCGTATTAGCCGTACCCATATACACAACAAACGCTGTAGGGGCAGGGGTAGTCGCAACATTAGTAGAAGCTATACCTTTATACTTTAATGTATACTCAGAATATGCTGAAAGACCTCTATGAAGCAAGTCCTCATCACCACGAGACATATATGCGGCAGACAACCCCATAGAATCGTAGGACTGCAAGCCTATTTCAGATATTCTTGGGTTAGCCGTCTCCCAATTCGATAGTTTTACTACAATCTTGTAGATTGATTTATTACCATCATCTCCCGCCGCCTGTAAAGACCCAGCATTCCAGAATGGAGTAGTAAGATTAGAAACAGTAATAGGAGTATTTTGCAGTGCAGTCCCATTGGCATCAAACGCTTGGACGGTTATATTATGTGCAATCCAAGACTCCTGTCCGAAGTCTATGTAAAACCTCTGCCCCCACCTATAATAAGAACTATCGGCTGTAGGGACATATATCGTAATCGTTACCTCTTGACTTGCATTGCCTAATGTAAGATATGCATAGTCAGGCTTCCCATTGAAAAGTTTGGTAAGGTCTGGAGAGCCGGTTCCACTTGAAATCTCGCACCGTCCACCACGATTGTGAAGGAACGCCAAATCGTTAGTAAAGAACGGAAGTATAATACTCCCCTGCTCCGTGCCTACATTGAGGTAGTCTATTGTCTTTACATCAGGATTAGTCCCGTCAAAGTAAACAGGCAAGCCATTATGTCCTCTCTGCACTAACTTAACACCACCTATCTCATTTCCTGATGCTGCCTTCAAAGAAACTGTATACGGAGAAGAAGAACCAGTTAATGATAGTCCCGTACTATAAGTATATGTGGTATCAGTCCAAGGGACTTCAACGTATGCCTTTTCACCAAGAGATACTTCTACTGGGTACTTTTGTGTGCCAGATGGCCTACTATAACCTATTCGTATCCCGCCACGATAGTCCGAATGAGCAAGTGGTAGATCATAATTAAGTTCGCCAGTACTATTATTTATCGATAGTGTGCTACCTATTTTTACACCACCAAGTGTACTTGCGTTTGCTTTCGGAAGGATGTAATTATTTGCATTTTCTGCTATCCCGTCAAGTTTAGTGAACGCGGCCTTCGTCATCAGCCCGCCAGTCGATAACGTAGCAAACGGCAAAGAATACCATTTTAATGAATTAGTATCGTCTACCGCAAGATAATTATATGTATGCGATTCAAGATTTGCGGATTGTTTGTTCCCGGGTGCATAACTGAATGCAAGTCCGTTTGTAGAATTGGTTACGACACTATATGTAGGAATAGTAATATTCGTTGCGACCCACTTCTTTTCGCCACTTACTTCACCTACCGAAAGAACTTGCCCTACAGTAAGATCGCCTATAGCATCAGTACTTACATCACTAAGGTCACTCAGATAGGATACTCCACCTCCACCACCCTGATTTCCTGAAGGTACTCCAGAAGAGATAGAACCTGTAGCGTAGAAGTTACCAACAAGTTTCCAAGCATTTACATTGCTATCCCAAGTGAGCGTAGATTCAGGACCGCCTTCAGATACATAACCATTAGTAAGCCAAAAAGCAGTAGAAGTAACTTTAGACAATCCTGCAAGGGTAGTCGAACCGCCACCAAGACTAATACTCGTTGTGCCGATTGTTAATGCACCATCACCTTGAAGATATGTATTATCTATGTCAGTTCCATGCCAAGTACCGGTCGTGATAGTGCCAAGCGTGGTGATATTAGTACTACCGATCCAAGAGGAAAGTGCAGTATTCTCTACATTCGACAATCCAACCATAGCCTTCGACAACGTAAGGCTGCCTTGAGCACTGTTAGGGGTATATGAAAGTTGCTTAGTGCCACTACTATCATTTATGGTGAGACCGTAAATTGTCTGATGCGAGGTCAAATATGTATTTGAATCAAGTGTCCAAGAGTCATCATTATTACGCCTCAGCAACCCTGCACCAGTTATACTTGAAATTGCAGTAAGATTTGGGTTAGAAGGCTGGCTGCTTGGTATATAGACATCTTGTTCAACATTATCTATTGTTATTGTTGCTATCTGTATACCAGATTGATATATCGAATCCCACTCAACTGCTGTTGAACCAGACTGGTCGTCACTTGCCGCACCGGAAGATACAAATCCATCTACATAGAGATTACCTACTAAGTGCCATGAATTAGCAGTACCATCCCACGTCAAATACTGGCCGTTAGAAAATTTTAGTGATGCTGTTGCGGAAGTACCTACATAGTATTTTTGCCCGGCAGTGATATCTGTTGTTGCGTTGACATAACTTCCCGCCGATACACTATTAGGAACAGAAAGGTGAGTTATCGTTTGAGCTGCACTGTTCCCATCAAAATATATCGGAAGATTATAAGAACCTGTATTAGCATAATTGTCAATCTTAGTCTTATACGAAGAAGTAAGACCGGAATTGATAGAGGCCCACTGCGCTGCTGTAAAGCCAGAGTTATTCAGTGTGTATTCATAAGCCCAATATGGCGTTGCTGGTGCTGCTGGGACTACATACTTGTAACGCTCTACCCTTGCAATCTGAGTCGGAGTCGCATCTGCTGTAGGAATAGCTACAAATACATAGTCATTGTTATCTGGAACTATCGGAGGGACTAAAGACGCAAGTTTAGTCGCTATTGCCGCTGCGATCTGCTCGCGTGTCGCACTTGTAGTCAAAGAGAGGTCTGTTACACTATTATAAGACCCTCTGAAAGTAGCGGTTGCGGTCGATATACTTGAGTTTACGAAGTCCTTATCAGCAAGTATATTTGTAGAAGTAACCTGCGACGGGATTAGCGTGTTCAGGTAAAGACCACTATGAGTTACTGTAGATGTTGTATGCTCATGTCCCGAAAGTGCGACGGTCTTGTGCGTCAACTCGTCGTCTATTATCAACTGTGCCCAACCATTAGTTTCAGGCCCCCATGATACTGCTGTTCCTCCGCCTCCACCACTTGACTGACTGCTCGGGGTACCAGACACGATGAAGCCTTCTGCCATCAAGCCGCAGTACTTGTTAGGGTTCAGTTTAAGCGCAGTATGAGTACTGTCTATAACATACTCTACAAACATATCGTTTGTAACGCTGTGTATAGCAGTGTACACATCACCGCCCGTAACAAGTCCTGTGTTCCCGGAAGAAACTGCACCTACAGTCATATATGCGGCAGCACCAAGACCAAGCATCGAGGCAATACCACTCTTTGACAAGTAGATGTAATTCGGTTCGTCGTCTATTGACAAATTACCAAGCCTTACATCAGTACTTTGATTATACGCAGGGTAACTTTGGTCGGCAATCCAATAGACCGTGGAGCCGCCACCACCCCCTCCACCGCCTCCGGCTTGTGAAGATGCGCCGGAAGATATGTAGTACTGAGACCAAAAACCATAATTTGACTCAATGCTTTCTATGGCCTGTGTACTCTCATTCCTGTGTACTGTGAACAGTGTATTGAGAAGCGTATACGCGGCATCACCGTTGTTTATCTTGGTTAGAGTATTACTCTCTATACTTAGGCTAATATCACTTGTAAGCGCACCGCCACCAGACAATCCTGTTCCAGCGGTTACTTCCCTCCCGTTTGGCACATAATTAAGACCAACATATGACTCTACATCACCAGCAATTTGCGTAGCCGCATTTACTAACCACTGGTCATTAAAAGAGTGTGTATGCCCACGAAGCGCTACTATCTTCGGGTCTGATTCCTCTTCACTATTATTTACATATAGGGATATATACTTGTTTATAGCATCGTATGACCCCCAATAAACGGTAGAGCCTCCACCGCCACCTCCGCCCCCAGAACCGGGAGCGCCGGAAGCAACGGATTGGTCTGAATAGAACGGAAGCGGTGTATGTAGATACTGCTTGCCACTTATAGTAACTACCTCCAGATGCTCGGCTGGATTCTCGGGCGTACTCGCACTTGTCTGCGGAGCGAACTTTACACCTTTTACTAAAATGTCAAGATTTGCCTTACCCTTTAGAGGATGATACAGGGAATCGGCCATAGCCTTGCTAAGACCACCGCCTATTCCTCCTCCTGAGCCAGTACCGCCTACATTGACATTTACTTTCATTGCCTGTTACTTTGAAGATGACTTTGCCTTCTGCTTGGAAGCCTCAATCTTTTTCAATTCTATTTCCTTCTTGTCTTTCTGCTCGGACTCCCTCTGCCTCAACTCACGGTCAAATTCCTTTATCTGCTGCGCTAATTTTTCCCTTTCGAGTTTGAGTTTGTCCTTCACGAGTTCTTCATCATTCTCCTCGGCATAGATTCCAAGGCGCATATACTCTGCACGAGAGTTGATTTCTGCGACCTTGATGGAAGTCTCGTTGTCGCGCTGATTCATAAGGTCTTTGCTTTCGAGTTCCTGCTGCTTCAACTGCATCTCTGCCTGAACCTTCTGCTGCTCAATCTGGGCCTGCTGTTCCTGCATCTGCTGCTGACGCTGTTCCATACGACGCTGGGCTTCCTCAACGATATGAATCTTCTCGGATATGGATATGGACTGATAGAGTTTGAGTATGGACGAGAAGTCCATAGTCTGATTCTGAAGTGCCGCCTGCGCAATCGTCTCTATCTGCTGGTCGAGTTTCTGGGTGTTGCTGGAGTTGTCAACGACAAGACCGTAGTCGCACTCATTGAATTCATCTCCGTCAATCTCCATTATCTTCCTCGAACCGTCAGAGAGAATATACTGGAACTTCTTGCTCCTTCCCCTGATTGCAGCCTTGGTGTATTCAAGAAAACACTCCATGACACGACGCTTGGTATCATCGTGCTTCTTGAACAACCAATCCGTGATGTAGGAGGATTGCAGGACTGCCCTTTCAATTCCCCCTACAGTCTCACGGTTATATGTATTTCCTTCCCTCTGGCGATTGATTCCAACGAGATCGGACATAGAGTCTTTCGTCCACTGGAGAAGGTTGATGTAATTCTGTATGGAATTACCCCAGTCGGCATCAATATAACCCTTGCTGGCATTATTGAGTCCACCTGCTATCACGCCCTGTGCGCTACCCTTATTCGACTCATTGAAGGAATCCCTGACAAGCACCTTGTTCGCACGGGCGAAATACAGCCACTTGTCCACCTCCCAGTCGTGAGGTTTCATAGCAAGGTCGAGTTCCAGCAGCTTACCCCAGTTGGTAGCAATAAGGTCTATGAGTTTCGCGTGGATTGCATCGTACAGGTAGTTGTACGGCTTCATCATATCCACGAGCGTATAAGGACGAGACTCATTCACATTGTACAGAGTACCCACAATGCCGAAATTGCACCTCGAAGGGTTTGACATAGAGTTACTCTGCACAAGACAGGGACGCATGGCGACATAGATATTCTCACCAATCTTCACCCCGTGCCAAGCCTGATTCACCCACATAGGAATTGCACTCTCACCGGCATCCTTATCAGGTATGTATGTATCAGGATAGAAGTCGAACACTTCATTGCCATCCTCGTCAAAGGACTTGACTTTGAGAATCTTCCTCGGAGACTTCCACCATACCTGAACGACACGGACGTTTCCGACGACATCATAAGGCAGAAGCGTAGAGCCTATGCCTCCGTCCATCCATTCGAAGGCATCTGCGAACTCGTGATTGTTTCCTTCCACGAGGATTCCGTTTTCTCCATATACTCCGAAATTTGGGCGGAATGCGGCTGCATCATTAACATTACCCGCTTCTCCAAGGTCACTCATACCGCCGAAGTCTGGCATATCGTCAGTAAGCCACTTAATATCCTTCTCGGACAGTTCGTCGTAATATGTGTCTATAATCTTTTCCCGTGACCAGTAGTCCTCATAAATTACGAGTCCTGCATCTTCAATCCTGTTGGAGTATCCGTTATGGAACACCCTTAACTTCATAGGATTGAGTCTGCAAAGCGCAGGCTCTCCACCAACGATGGCACACTGATAAGCCTCCATACCGGCTGCTGCTGCATCTACGAGTCCGTCATTGAATTTGGTATCAAAGTCGTCCTCCATAGTGTAGTGTTTCATCAACTCGTTACCACGCTTCTCTCGCCTGTCCTGATAACTGTAGTTGAAGTACTCCATATCCGCCTGCAAGTCCTGCTGTGCCTGAACATCGGAAATCTCGGTATTCTCCACGAGTTCCTGAATGGCTGCATCCATAGCCTTGCGCTTGTCCTCTTCCATCTTCGAGATGGCATTGGGATTGGTTACAATCACCCTCCAGTCGAAGACTCTCGCGCCCTCTTCTCCGCGCAAGGTATTTATCTTCGAGTTGATGATAGGGTAATGCTGAATCTTCTCCGGCACAAAGGCGGTAGATATGTCACCCGGGTTTATGATTGCCGCAACATCCTCCATATGGATAATGCCATTCAGCAAGTCATAGTTTATCTTCATATGCACTACGTCCTTGCGAACTGGAGAATAGTTGAAGTATGTCCTGTTTGCTCCCCACTCGACGCACGCTTTCCTCCAGCTCTCACCTTTCTTTGTGCTGGAGACCATCTGCCTCGGGAACGCCACGCTTAAATCCATACAAATACTATATTAATCGAGGCGAATCTAATGTAAAATCCGTCTCGAAAAACAAGTGTAAGTAAGTCACTTAACTTTCCTAAATGGATTAGTAGTGAGTTTTCCTGCGAGACTGTTGCATCAGGTGCTTCTGCCAGTCCCTGTCGAAGAAGTCATCATCTGCCGTGTCCTTGACTTTCTCTTCGTCTGGCTTTCCGCCAAAAGTAATTATAAATTGCTCTCGGTAGAACATGGCTTGAAACATTGCACTCACGCGGTCAGTATTCTTTTCTGGCGCATAAGAGACCAACTCCTGAAGGAATGCTCTGTTACGAATTTTATATAGTTGAGGTACTTCCTCTATGTGTTTTTCGCCAACTTCATCTGTAACCTCTACTGGAACAGTCTTTTTCAACCAGTCATTGATAAGGTCTATACCTGTACTGATAAGAGCAGCATTGACGGAAATTCCTTTGGAATTCGAGCCGAATAGACTGTACTTGATAAGTCCTTTCTGCTTAATCCATTGCGGGCAATCAGCAAGCATGTATAGACACTTCTTCTTGGAGAAATAAGCAAACATCATCTTTCTATTTGCTTCATAACAGACCTTTGCATTGTAAAATTTAGCAAGAAGCCTTACTATCTCGTAGCCGTCCTCAGCAAGTGATTGTCGCCCTGTATACTCAGCAACTATTTCATCATTATACAAGTCAAAGACAATAGCCGACATTAAAGATTCAGATTCTGCTGAATCGTTATCAACGGGGTCAACTGCAACAAGATACCTTGGTGTATCACCACGTTGCTCTTCTGGCATGTGAAATATCTCCAACGCCCCCGGCACTTTCTCCTTGATAGGATATTGCCTGATAGGAACTTCGTCTGTTGCTCTGAACTCAACTTTTCCGTTTGCCTCTATCAACTGCCCTATGTACACATCGTCATATGCCCTCTGGTCTGCATCGAGTTGCCTTATACGCTCGTTTATCATCACTGACGGAAAGAAGGTAGAACGAACACGCAGGATTGCTTCCTCTGGAGTAATTGGCATCTGGGCAGTTCGTTTAAGCAAAGATGCTGCGTCACCACTCTTCTTCACATTGTAGCGATCCATCAGGATTTGCATCAAAGCCTTTGTCACATCAGAGTTCCCATCCTTATCCATACAGTCGGCACGGGATATATACGACGGAAAGAAGTAAGCGAACTTATCTACACCCCTGCCTCGCTTGTCATATACATTCTCCAAGGCATATACTTCATACGCTTCAGGGTTATATAGCATAGTGCGGAGTCCGGTGAAGTCAGACTCATCATCACCAGCGGTATTATGCGTAATAATATTATTTGCTATATAAGTATGACTGCCAGATACAGACATGTTATATACCAACCTCTCTCCTATATACTCAACTGATTTTACAGACGAAACTTCTAATTCTGACGTGTCATATTGTGGCGCTCTCTTGCTAGGGTTGTCTGCAAACCAATTCATTATAGATAGCAAAGCCGCTTTTTTATGCTTACATATGATTGGTATATTCTCATAAAAATTACTTACATTTTTTCTACCTCTTATGCAGAAACGATAGTATGGATTTTTGTCTTTTCTTCCTATACCAAGTCTAGGATTATACTTTGTAATATGACCAAATATTCCGAGCTTTCTGAAAATAACAGATATCTGCTCTAAAATTTCACGGTTACTTTGCGTAAGTTCTATTGCTTGATTCTTTACTACTATTGTACCATCAGTATCATATAGCCCAGCAAGCATCAGACAACTATCTTCCTTTGTTAATTTCTGGTAATTATCAGGAAGCCTTTTGTTACATTTAACTTGTCCATAGATACCTATCTTTCTTAATTCTGAACAAATACCCTTAACACGTATGTCTTTATATAAATTTCCATTTTTCGTTATATGAGAGGCGCTTAAACCAGTTTCGTACCTACTCTCAACATATTTAAGTAGTTCTGTGTCTTCTGAGCTATATTTCGGAGTATTGTTATAGCCATAGGAACCATCACCTATAAGCATACCTACAAGTCTTGCATCAAACAATGTTTCTGCTCCAAAAGCGGGAATTCTTCTGGCTTCACACACCCTTTGTCCTACTTTAAGTTCTCCAGCCGGAATAAAAGAATATGCAAAATGCATTTCATTCTCGCCCCAAGTATAGTTCCCTGTATACGGCTTATACTGCCATTTTTTCTGCACATAAATAGGGTGATCTACAGAACACTCTAATGTATTGCCATTTGCAAGAGTGATTCTGACACACGGCTTAGTTTTTGGTGTTGTTAGCAATTCAATGCTCTCCGGAACGGCTTTGCAGCCATCAAAGCCGAATATACCATCCTCCTTTCTTAGTTCTTCGATATTTATCCTTCGCCCATCTGGTAGCCACACTTTAGTACCGGCACAGACACATCCTACCGAGTAGAGGAGCGCAAATGGATTGTCTCCTTCCTTTACTGAATCTCGTACATTATCCCACACATCCTTAAAGTTTGGGTAGTTACCCATCTCCTCAAACAGGATAAATCCTCGTTTACCTCGAATCTTACCTTCATCATCTTTAACAGACAAACCCATTACGGAATTAAGGGAACTGTTCGGAGACACGTTACCGTTGGCATTCTTATACCCCATTACCCAGAGCATATCACTTGCACGGCGTGTAAGCATAAGACGAGGAAATTCAGTATTTGCGGCACAGAAGTCAATCATCGGCGTAAATTTCGACAGAGTACCATCTTTCTGTGCAAGATACTCTTTCGTGTAAGCAGTCAAAACAGTCGTAACGCGCTTTGTGGATTCACTGTCCTCCCCCAAAAGAAGGTTATGTGCCATCAGTCCAGCTAACCCATAGGACTTACTACAACCTCGGCGAGCCAACTCCATACAGTGTTTTCCTGCGTGTCTGGCTTGGTCAAGATAATGGTATCTGTAATAGATACCCTCCCAAAAAGCAGGGAATCCTTCTATTCGGTGAGTAACGCCAGTCTTCTTTGACTTGACATTTATCATTATCGGACAGTAGTTCAGGAACCAGTACATAAGTCCTGTAACCCATTCCCCGTCAGATTCCCTTACATAACCGTCACGGCACCTGCGAAGTTCCTCATCAAACCATTTACGATATTCACTGTTAGGATTGGAATTAGGCCGCAAGAGAGTATAACATCCATTCTGCTCATAGAACTTGATAGCGGGGCGGAAGTAATCCATATCCTCCAATATGTGAGGATGGGTAATATCAACAACTATTCTATTAAATTTGTCCCTCGGCAAGTCCTTTGCTCGCGGCCTGTCTCCAATCATCCAAGACAATAACGGTACAGTGTCAATAAAATCCAAGAACTGCTCGCTTACTTCCGCAGGGAAGGAGTCAAGCCATTCTTGGGTTATTGGCGTTTGGTACTCATTAGTCTTTATTACCGTCGTCGGCATATAAGTCTGGTGTAGTTATAGTAAATTCACCAAAATGTGTTTTTACTATTGACTTTTTCTCTGTGCCCTGTATGTCGTTTTGCAAGTGATGCCTTAAGATGCTTTTAAACATCTCCCAGCCACGATCTCCAGTATAAAAGACACCAGACCCAAAGTCAATCTTGTGAATCATCTAATTACTTTGTTCCTCTAATCCTGCTAATATGAATTCCTTTGCGTAAGGAAGTTCTTCTATCCACCTACAGAACATCCTCCACTGAGGAAGCCTATGATTATGACGCTGCTTATATATCCTACGGAGAGTCTGGTAAGAAAACATCCACACCCTGCGCTGCATAGTACATTCAGGAAGATTCTCCTTCATCTCTACAAGCTCGTCCTCCTGAAGCCCTTTGCCTTGGATATGCATCGTG
>Ga0310696_10003112_pt1 | contig 21012 bp, 13 predicted proteins | sample AusTroGonzalo_MG_4_FD_203885 | JGI IMG/M metagenome (GOLD analysis project Ga0310696, IMG submission 203885) | Bovine rumen microbial communities from tropical cattle in Woodstock, Queensland, Australia - Gonzalo_02 (v2) (version 2) | ecosystem: Host-associated > Mammals > Digestive system >... | reverse complement strand
GCGCAGGTGAAGCATTCTACTTCACAACGTCTATCGGCGGCGCTACAGGCGGTTATTCCTCGGAAATCGTTTACGACTACACAACAACCGAATGGCAGACCGTTGTTATCGACCCGACTTCCAACAAGACTTTCGTCGACAACGCTCTCGCAGGTGACTCATGGATGGGATTCCGTTTTGACCCCGTCAATATAACTCCTACTCAGGAACTCAACTTCGACATCGCATGGATTGCTTTCTTCCAGAACGAAGATGCCGCCAAGAACTTCGACGGTGACTTCGCAGCTTACGAAGCAAGCAAGCCTACACCTGCTCCCACAAATCCGCCTACGGCTACACCCGAGCCTACAAACACTCCTGAGCCTTCCGATCCCGTTGAGACCGATAAGCCCGAAGCAACAGATGCTCCTACAACAACAGAAGCTCCTAACGCTACAGAAAAGCCTGCTAAGAAGTCCGGTTGCGGCGGTTTCGTCGGCGGTATCTCGGCAGTAGCAGCAGTTGCAGCTGCAGCAGTTCTCGTTATCAAAAAGAAAGAGAGATAATCCCTGTCTGATTTGATAACCGAAATATAAAAATGCAGCGGAATCATTGGCGGTATCGCCAATGGTTCCGCTCTTTTTATGCTTGTTTAGTCTACTAATTTATTTTATAATAGAACCAAACTTCATAACCGCTTTAAACCAAACAAAAACGGCCTGGAAATCCTTGCCGCGGAGGTATCGTATGCATATTACTCAAAGTATCAAAAAGCTTCTTGTAAAGGCAACTGTGCTTGTTTTGCTCAGCTGTCTTGTTTTATCTTCAGGCATTTTGAATATACTTGCCGCCACCACGTCAACGACAGTCGGCGGTGACGTAAAAAAGAATACAGAGTCAGCCGATTACGGTTCATCAATAGGCCTTCGCTTTAATGCAACGGCTTCATTTAGCAGCGCCGCAATTGAGTTTAACATCGGTCCCAACGGCGGAAAAGTCGTGAAGGCGATGCTTTATAAGTGGGATACAAATATGAAAACCACGCTCGCGGCTGAACCGTTGGCGGTAAACAGGTACGAAAGCTGGTCGAAGAACGATTACCTTGGCGTGTCCGCATCAAACGCCGGAATCACGGAATTTCCTGCAGGAGAATACTATTTAAAGTGCTACCTCGAAAAGGGTGCTTCTTTCAGATTCAACTGGTATACACCGAGAAAAGACAACGTTGAGGGTTTCATCGGCGATTATTATAAGACCGGTACCCCCGGATTTAAAATTGAGCACAACGGCGATTCCGCTTCATTCCTCGGAAAGCTTTCGGCAAGGGGCGAGGCTTATTCGCAGACGATACCCAAGGAGGCTGAGCTTTCGGACGACAGTCAGGTTAAGATATTGAACGTTGATTCGACGCTCTGGAACGCGGTTGACGGCCTCGGAAGGACTCTTCCGTCCTACGAAGAAATCGGCAACAAAAAGCAGCGCTACGTCGGTATTTTCTACTGGACCTGGCACAACAATAACTCGAAATGCAAACCCGCCAATGTAACTCAAATCCTCAAAGAATACCCTGAGGCGATCAGAGACTACAACCACAAAGTCTGGAAAAACTATGAGAGCGGCTGGTCTTTCTTCTGGAACGAGCCTCTTTACGGCTACTACACCGAAATGGACGACTACGTGCTGAGAAAGCATGCTGAGCTGCTTGCCGATGCAGGCATTGACTTTGTTCTTTTTGACTGCACCAACGGTACGCTTATTTTTGAGGAGGAGTTCTTTAATCTGCTCAAAGTCTGGAAACAGGCAAAGGATGAAGGCATAAACGTTCCCAAAATCAGCTTCATGCTTCCTTTCTGGACTCTTGAATACAACAACATTGACATCAAGTCGCTTTATTATAAGCTCTACAGAAACGAGCAGTACCAGGATATGTGGTTCTACTGGGAAGGCAAGCCTATGCTCATGGGAATCAAAAGTTCACTTTCCGTGAATGACGAGGAAGAGCGCGACATAATGAATTATTTCACGTTCAGAAAGGGCGAACCGAGCTACTGGCTTGAGGACTCTTCAAAAGAAGAATGGGGCTGGCTGCACGTTTATCCGCAGGCAAAATACCTTAACGAGGACGGAACGGTCGAACAGATGACCGTAGGTATCGCACAGAATGCGGACTACGAAAAGCGTGTTCTCTACGCTATGAACGGTCCTCACAACATGGGCAGAGGCTTCTCAATGCAGGAGGACTTCTACTACACCTACACCTACAAGGGTCAGGAAATTGTCTGCAATTCAAAGATGGAGAATGCGCACTTCTACGGCATCAACTTCCAGGAGCAGTGGAACTACGCGCTTGAAACCGATCCCGAGATCGTATTTGTCACAGGCTGGAATGAGTGGCTTGTCGGCCGTTACGAAGAGTGGGAGGGACAGGAGAACGCTTTCCCCGACCAGTGCAACGACGAAAACTCAAGGGACATCGAACCCACAAAAGGCGAGCTCAAGGATTATTATTACTATCAGCTTGTCGCCAATGTAAGACGCTTCAAAGGCATGTCAAAGCCTGAGGCATATGCCGCAAAAACAATTGACATAAACGCCGGCACCGACCAGTGGAACGAAGGCGTAATTACCTACAACCACTACATTAACAACACGCTCGAAAGAGACGCCAAGGGTTTTCAGGGCACCCGCTACACGGCAGAAGCCACGAGAAACGACTTCAAGACGCTCAAAGCATCTTACGACGCCGACAATCTCTACTTCTACGCGGAGACCGTAAATCCTGTTACATCCTACACGGATTCCGACTGGATCAAGCTGATTCTTGACACCGGAGCCGCAACCTCAGACTCAAAGGACTGGGAAGAGTTTGAATATATCATCGGAAGACGCCAAGGCACCGAAACGACCCTCGAGCTTGAGAAGTCGCTTGGCGGCTGGAACTGGGAGAAGGTCTGCGACGTCAAATATACAGTCTCAGGGAACATTATCCAGATTGAAGTTCCGAGAAGCTCGCTCGGCCTTACCGGGGAAGACTTTTCAATCGGCTTCAAGTGGGCCGACAACAACCTTCAGGACGGCGACATCATGACGCTCTATACCGACGGTGACGCCGCTCCGGGCGGAAGGTTCACGTTCGTTCTCACAAACGTCGAAACCGAAGAAGTGCCTTCCAAAGACGAAAAAGACAAGGATAAAGAAAACGAATCTGTTAAGAGCGGCTGCGGCGGTTGCGGCGGCTTTGCACTCTCCGGTTCTGTAGTATTCTTTGCCGCAGCCGCGTTTGGCACGATGGTTTTGGCGAAAAAGAAGGAAAAACAATAATTCAGGGGGAAACTGACATGAGAAAAGCGTTTGCAAGATTTACAGTCTTTGCCGTAATACTTTTTATATGCGTCGGATTTATCACGATTCCGAGGATCGCATGTGCGGCGGAGTCAGTTGCTCTTTACGATACTGAATCCAAAAAGTCTTCCGTTGACCTCAGCGAAGGTATGGAGATTGAGCTTCAGTTCAAGGTGAGCGCGAAGTTTAATCGCATTGGCTTCTTCATCAGCTCAAATGACTCGGCTAAAGAACTCGAACTTTCTCTCTACAAGTGGAAAGATAACGTGAGAGGTTCAAAAGCCTCTTCGCCGATTGCACAGAAGAAGCTTTCGTCATGGACAAGGAATGCTTACATCTATCTTGACCTGAATGAGCTTGGCGTCGGTTCGTGCGATGCCGGTGAATACGTCGTAACGGTTTTTGCAACAGAGGGCAAGAGCATCAGATTTTTCTGGTACGATGGATACTGCAAGTTCTCGCAGGGTTACGTGAGCGGCTTCTCTCAGGCAGGAAGCCCTATGGCGACGATTGATTTTGCAAACGGCGAAGGTTCGGAAGCCCTTGTAAAGATTTCGAAAGCCAAGGAACAGGAGCTTGTCGTTCCCGAGGAATACGTTATCCCCGAAGATCATCCGATAAATACGCTTAACGTCGACTCGACTCAGTGGGTTTTCGTTGACGGTCTCGGAAGATCCGGTGTCACATACAGTGAGGCGGGCAATAAGAACAACAAAAAGGTCGGCATCTTCTATTGGACCTGGCACTACAACTTTGCAGGCAGGAAGCCGCTTAACGTCCAGGAGATTTTAAATCAGTATCCCGAAGCCGCCAATGATTACAACCACAAAGCCTGGAACAAGGACGACGGTCCCTATTTCTGGAACGAACCTATCTGGGGCTATTATTCGATTGACAGGTACGTTATGAGAGAGCAGGCGGAGCTTCTTGCCGATGCGGGCGTTGACTTCGTGCTCTTTGACTGCACCAACCAGGACCTTGTTTGGGAGAAGTGCTACATGGTTCTGCTTGAAGTTTGGGAGGAGGCAAGGCAGGACGGTGTCAAGACGCCTCAGATTGGCTTCATGCTTCCTTTCTGGGACCATGATTTCAATAACTCGTCTCTTCAGCAGCTTTACAAGAACCTTTATATGAAGGGTCTCTACCAGGACCTCTGGTTCTACCTTGACGGCAAGCCGTTCATCATGGCAATCAAAGACAGTCTTGATACGTCAAACGCTTTTGAAAAGGAAATATCCGAATTCTTTACGTTCAGACGCGGGCAGCCCGATTATTTCACAGAGGACCGCGACAACACATGGTTTGGCTGGCTCCACAAGTATCCTCAGGCTGTTTACCGCAGGGCTGACGGCTCCGTTGAGTCAACAACCGTCGGAGTTGCAATGAACGCTGATTACACAACGATGAAGCTCTCGGCAATGAATAACGGCCACAACATGGGCAGAGGCTATTCATACCAGAAGGACTACAGCTATACATACACGTACAAGGGCGAAAAGATTGTCTGCAACTCCGAAATGGAGAACGCGTATTACTACGGAATCAACTTCCAGGAGCAGTGGGATTTTGCGCTCTCGGTTGATCCTGACATTGTATTCGTGACAGGATGGAACGAGTGGATTGCCGGCAGAAACGACGAATGGCAGGGAGTAAAGAACGGTTTCCCGGATCAGTACAACGACGAAAACTCAAGGGATATCGAGCCTTCAAAAGGCAACCTCAAAGACTATTACTACTACCAGCTCGTAAACAACGTGAGAAAGTATAAAGGTATGAGCGCGCCTGCCGACAACTACTTCTCAAAGACGATTGACCTTGGCGATTTCTCTTCCTGGAATGACGCCAAGATACTGACTTTCAACCACTACGCGAACAATACCTACGAACGCGACAACGTAAAAGGCTGGGGCAGCATCAAATACACAAATCCGGGCATTAGAAACGACTTCGTTCAGGCTAAAGCCGTTAACGATGAAGAATATATCTATTTTTACGTTAAAACAGCAAGCGATATTACTTCGTACACAGACGAAAACTGGATGCGTCTTCTTATCGACACAGGCGCCGCCACAAAGTCTTCGACCGACTGGGAGGAGTTTGAATACATTGTCGGACGCGAGACAGGTACATCATCGACCCTTTCTCTTGAAAAGTCAAAGGGCGGCTGGAACTGGGAAAAAGTAGCCGATGTAAGCTACAACGTATCCGGAAATGAAATGGCCCTTAAGATTAAAAAGAGCGACCTCGGTCTTTCGGGAAGCGACTTTAAGATTGCTTTCAAGTGGGCTGACGGAAACCTCGCAGACGGCGATGTTTTGACACTTTATACTGACGGCGACACGGCTCCCGGAGGAAGGTTTGCGTTTACGTTTAACGGTTCCGATAACAAAGATCCGGAAGCCACACCGAAGCCTTCGGACAGCGGCAGCCAGAGCGGCAAGGCTACGAAGAAGTCAGGCTGCGGCGGTTTTGCGGCGGTCACATTGGCGGCAGTGATTCCTGCGGCGGCAGCGGTGATGTTCATCAAAAGAAAAAACAATCGCAAGGCTTAATTTTAAAATATTTAATAGAAGCCTTGAAAAAGAATAAAGATTGAAGGCCAAGTTAAAAAAAGCTTGACATGGTTTTTGCGTAATTGTAAAATCTCAATCTTGTAAATTCTTCGGAGGTGGTACCGATGGCGAAAGATATCAAAAAAGTTGTACTCGCATATTCAGGTGGACTTGACACATCCATTATTATACCCTGGCTTAAGGAAAACTATGACAATTGTGAAGTTATTGCCGTTTCCGGAAACGTTGGCCAGGCTGACGAACTCGAAGGCCTTGAGGAAAAAGCTCTTAAGACCGGCGCTTCGAAGCTTTACGTTCTTGATCTTACCGACGATTACGTTGACAATTACATCATTCCTACAATGCAGGCTGGCGCAATCTATGAGGATTATCTCCTCGGAACTTCCACTGCCCGTCCCTGCATCGCTAAAGGTCTCGTTGAGATCGCTTTAAAAGAGGGCGCAGACGCGATCTGCCACGGATGCACAGGTAAAGGAAACGATCAGGTTCGCTTTGAGCTTGCCATCAAGCACTTTGCCCCCAATATGAAAATCATTGCTCCCTGGCGTGAGTGGACAATCAAATCCCGCGAGGAGGAGATTGATTACGCAGAGGCGCACAACATTCCTCTGAAGATCAACCGAGAAACAAACTACTCAAAGGACAAGAACCTCTGGCATCTTTCCCACGAAGGACTTGACCTTGAGGATGTCGCCAATGAGCCTCTCTACAACAAAAGAGGATTCCTCGAGATGGGCGTTTCCCCCGAGCAGGCACCCGACGTACCTCAGTACATCGAGATCGGCTTTGAAAAAGGCAAACCTGTCACTCTCGATGGCAAGAAGATGACCGCCAAGGAAATCATCCTTAAGCTCAACGAATACGGCGGAAAGAACGGTATCGGCCTTCTTGACATCGTAGAGAACCGTCTTGTCGGTATGAAGTGCAGGGGTGTTTACGAGACTCCCGGCGGAACGATCCTTTACTTTGCGCACAAATATCTTGAGTCGCTTTGCCTTGACAAGATGACTTCTCACGAGAAAGAGCGTCTCTCGGTAACTTTCGCCGAGCTTGTTTACAACGGTCTCTGGTTCTCGCCTCTCCGCGAAGCTCTCACAGCTTTTGTCGACAAGACTCAGGAGACAGTTACAGGTACCGTTAAGCTCAAGCTCTACAAGGGCAACATCATCAAAGCCGGTGCAAAGAGCGAATATTCACTCTACAGCGAAGAAATCGCAACGTTCGGTGAATCCGACTACGACCAGACTGACGCCAAGGGCTTTATCAACCTGTTCGGACTGCCTGTAAAAGTTCAGGCAATCGTAAACGCACGAAGACACGAAAAGCAGTGAGGACCTCTGTATAAGGCAGCTTTCAGGCGTCCTTTCTAGCTGTACATTAAAACGCTGCCGACACCCCGGTACCCCGGAGCTTGCGGCAGCTTTTCCTATTTTTATAAGCAGGCCGGTTTATTGGCGGCAAAAGGCGTTTTTTAAGGGGACGCGCAGGAGTATTACAATGAATCAGAACAACGAAAAAATGTGGGCGGGACGCAGTGACGGCGCCACCGAGGCAATATCCGATGAGTTCAATTCATCCATTTCTTTTGACAAAAGGATGTACAAGGAGGATATTGTCGGCAGCATAGCCCACGCTGAAATGCTCGGAAAACAAGGCATAATTTCGATTGACGACAAGATCGCGATAGTAAACGGTCTTGAGGTCATCCTTGCCGATATCGAGAGCGGTGAGCTTGAAATCGATCCCTCGTGCGAGGATATTCACATGTTTGTGGAAAAGATGCTCACTGAGCGTATCGGCGATCCCGGAAGAAGACTTCACACGGCAAGATCGAGAAACGATCAGGTCGCACTCGACCTCAGGCTTTACCTTGCCGCCAAAGAAGACGAAATCAAAGCTGCTCTTTCCGAACTGATTGCCGCTCTTGCCGACGCCGCAGAGAAGAACGTTGAGACGATCATGCCCGGCTATACGCATCTTCAGAGGGCACAACCTATCTCGTTCGGCCACGCACTTATGGCTTATGCGATGATGCTCCTCCGCGACATTGACAGGATTAACGACTGCAAAAAGAGAACAATGGTATCGCCAATAGGCTCCTGCGCTCTTGCTGGCACAACCTACGACACCGACAGGCTTTACGAGGCAGGAAAACTCGGTCTTGAAAAGGTATCGATGAACTCGATTGACGGTGTTTCCGACAGGGATTTTGCAATTGAGCTTTCAGCCGCTATCTCAATCATAATGATGCACCTTTCAAGGCTTGCTGAAGAGTTCGTGCTCTGGTCAAGCTGGGAGTTCAAATTTATCGAGCTGTCGGACGGCTTCACAACAGGCTCGTCTATTATGCCGCAGAAAAAGAATCCCGATATGGCTGAGCTCGTAAGAGGAAAGACAGGCCGTGTCTACGGGGACCTTATAACGCTCCTTACGCTCATGAAGGGTCTTCCGCTTGCTTACAACAAGGATATGCAGGAGGATAAAGAGGCTATATTCGACGCAGTCGATACGGTGCTTAAGTGCATCACCATTTTTACAGGTATGGTATCGACAATGAAAGTAAACGACAGGCAGATGAGAAAAGCCGCCGCGGAAGGGTTTATAAATGCGACTGACCTTGCCGACTACCTCGTAGGAAAAGGACTTCCTTTCAGGAGCGCCTACAAAGCTTCAGGCAAAGCAGTTGCCTACTGCATTGAAAACGGATTCACCCTTGAGACGCTTCCGATTGAAAAATACAAGGAGATGTCCGAACTTGTGACGGACGACGTTTATGAAGCGGTTAACGTTGACAACTGCCTCGCCAGGAGGAAAAGCCTTGGCGGTCCCGCGAAAGAGAGAGTTCTTGAGCAGATTTCATACGTAAGAGGTGAGATTGATGGCTAAGATATTTATTGACGGCAGCGCGGGCACGACGGGCCTTAAGATCGTATCGAGGCTTTCAAACGACAAATCGCTTGAGCTCATAATCCTTGAGGGTGACGACAGGAAAGATCCCGAGGCAAGAAAAAAGGCTCTTAACAGCTGTGACATCGCGTTCCTCTGCCTTCCTGACCAGGCTGCGAGAGAATCTGTTTCTCTCATCGAAAATCCTGAAGTGAGAGTAATTGACACGTCAACAGCTCATAGAACAGAGCCCGGCTGGACGTACGGATTCCCGGAGCTTAAGTGGCAGAGGGATAAGATCGTCGCTTCAAAGAGAGTCGCAAATCCGGGATGCCACGCAAGCGGATTCATTTCACTTATAAGACCTCTTACGGGCTGCGGACTTTTAAAACCGGAAACTTTCCTCACTGCAACGTCCATTACGGGCTACTCGGGCGGCGGAAAGAAAATGATTGCGGATTACGAAAACCCGGAGCTCAAAGAATCGCTTTCAACGCCGAGACTCTACGGGCTCACTCAGGAGCACAAACACCTGAAAGAGATGGTGAAAATTACGGGTCTTGCGGTAAATCCCGCGTTTATGCCTATCGTTTCACCTTTCTATTCGGGAATGACGGTCATGGTTCCGGTTTTCGGGAAGGACGTCGGCGTCACAATCGATGAGGTGAGAGACGTTTTCAGTGAGTATTACAGGGACTGTGAACTTGTGAAATTCATTGGCGATAAGAGCGAGGACGGATTCCTTGCAACGGGCGGTATCTCCGGAAGCGACAGAATGGAGATTTACGTCTACGGTAACAACGACAGAATGGTTCTGGTGTCGCGCTTTGACAACCTCGGAAAGGGCGCGTCGGGTGCCGCGATTCAGAATATGAACATAATGCTCGGAAGGGCAGAGACCGAAGGTCTTGTGATTTGATTTACGGAGGATAATATGGATTTTATTGACGGAGGAGTTTGCGCGGCGACAGGTTTTAAGGCTGCGGGAACACATTGCGGAATCAGGAAGAACCGTTCGAAGAACGATCTTGCCTTAATTTACAGCGAAAAGCGGGCGGCTGCGGCTGCGGTTTACACTCAGAACCTTGTAAAAGGCGCACCGATAGCTGTTACGAAGAAGCACATCTCTGACGGATATGCGCAGGCTGTCATAGTAAACAGCGGAAATGCGAATACCTGCAACGCCAACGGCATTTACATTGCCGAGGAGACCGCAAGGATTACGGGCAAGGCGCTTTCAATCCCCGAGACTGACGTTGTCGTGGCTTCGACCGGTGTCATCGGCCAGCCCATGTTCATCGAGCCATTTGAAGCGGGCGTACCGGTTCTTGCAAAGACTCTTTCAAAGGACGGAAACGACGATGCTACCGAGGGTATCATGACAACCGATACGATTAAAAAGTCGGTTGCCGTGGAGTTTGACCTTGGCGGCAGGACGGTTCGCATCGGAGGTATCGCCAAGGGCTCAGGAATGATCCACCCCAACATGGCTACGATGCTCGTCTTCATCACGACAGACTGCAATATCACGCCCGCGATGCTTCAGAAGGCGCTTTCCGATATCGTAAAGAAGACGTTTAACATGATAAGCGTTGACGGAGACACGTCCACAAACGATATGGTCACCGTGCTCGCCAACGGCCTTGCCGGCAACGACCTCATCGAGGATGACACACCCGACTACTACGAGTTCTACAAGGGCCTTTACATGGTTATGGAGGGCCTCTGCAGAAAGATTGCGGCTGACGGAGAGGGCGCAACAAAGCTTCTTGAGTGCGTCGTAAAGGGCGGCAAGGACTACGAAACCTGCGCAATCTGCGCAAAGAGCGTCATTTCCTCATCGCTCCTTAAGGCAGCCATGTTCGGCGCCGATGCAAACTGGGGTCGTGTGCTCTGCGCAATCGGCTACTCAGGCGCGGACGTTGACGTCACAAAGGTTTCAATCTCGTTCAAGAGCAAAGCCGGCAAGATCGACGTCTGCAGGGACGGTTTCGGCATTGATTTTTCCGAAGAACTCGCCAAGTACATCCTCTCGGAAAAGGAGATTCTCATTGACATTTCCATTGGCGACAGCGACTTTTCGGCAAAAGCCTTCGGCTGCGATCTGACATATGATTATGTGAAAATCAACGGTGACTACAGAACCTGATTTTTGGCTCTTTACGCAAGTCGCGCAAGAAAACTGGCAAATCCGACTGTACTTCAAAAAGCACACAAGGTGTCTTACGACAATTACTCGCGACTTGCTTTGCGCGAGCTCCCCGCTCGAAGTACCTTCGTACATCTTCGGGGTCGCGCACGCAAAAATAGCTCAAAAATCCTGGTTTTTGGCTCTTTACGCAAGTCGCGCAAGAAAACTAGCAAATCCGACTGTACTTCAAAAAGCACACAAGGTGTCTTACGACAATTACTCGCGACTTGCTTTGCGCGAGCTCCCCACTCGCAGTACCTTCGTACATCTCTTAAGCCGCGATTTCGGGCTCTTTGCGCAAGTCGCGGGAAAGATTAAAACGAAACAAGGAGTCTTGCGACGATTGCTCGCGACTTGCTTTTCGCGAACAAACCGCTCGAAGTACCTTCGTACATCGTCGGGTTTGTTCACGAAAAAAATAGCTCCTAAATCGCCGGCTTAAGCAAGTCGGGGTCGCGCACGCAAAAATAGCTCAAAAATCCTGATTTTTGGCTCTTTACGCAATTTTTATCTGATTAAAAGATTTGGAGGACAATTATGAACTATCTTACAGGTTTGGAGCGGGCTGAAGTATTAACACAGGCGCTGCCTTACATCAGGCACTACAACGGCAGAGTTATTGTCGTGAAATATGGCGGAAAAGCCATGCAGAGCGATGAGCTGAGAGAACAGGTCATGGAGGATATTGTTCTTTTGAGACTCATTGGCGTCAAGATCGTGCTCGTCCACGGCGGCGGTCCCGAAATCTCGGATTTTATGACTAAGCTCGGAAAGAAACCGGAATTTGTAGACGGTCTGCGCGTTACCGACAAGGAGACCGCGAGCATCGTTCAGATGGTTCTTGCCGGAAAAGTCAACAAGGAGCTCGTTTCGCTCATCGAAAAGAAGGGCGGTACGGCTATCGGTATTTCCGGAATTGACGGAAGACTTATCGAAGCCAAGATGAAGGACGAGCGTCTCGGGTTTGTCGGCGACGTTACAACAATCAACATCAAGCCCGTCAACGACCTCATCGAAAACGGCTACATCCCCGTAATCTGCACTGTCGGAACGGACGATGACGGCAACGTTTACAACATCAACGGTGACACTGCCGCGGCTTACATTGCCGGTGCGCTCGACGCGGAGAGCATGATCCTCATGACGGACGTTAAAGGCGTTCTGAGAGACATGACAGATCCCAAGTCGCTCATTCCCGAACTTACGGTAAGCGACGCCGAGAAGCTCAAGGACGAAGGTGTTATCGCAGGCGGCATGATCCCGAAAGTCGGCTGCTGCATCAAAGCCCTTGAAAAAGGCGTAAAGAACGTTGTCATTATGGACGGCACAGTGCCTCACTCGATTCTCACCGAACTTCTCACGGACGAAGGCGCAGGCACGCTCATCAGGAAATAAAGGAAACCGCCAATGAATACCATAGATAAAGATAAAACTTACGTTGCGTCAACGTACAACCGCTTTCCCGTCGTTTTAAAAGAGGGCAGCGGTTCAATCGTTTTTGACGAAAACGGCAAAAAATACATTGACCTCGGAACCGGTATTGCAGTTAATACTTTCGGCTATTCCGATAAGGCATGGTCGGAAGCTGTTGCAAAGCAGGCTTCGTCTCTTAACCACACTTCAAACCTTTACTATCACGAGCCCTGCGCTAAACTTGCCGAGATGCTCTGCGAAAAGACAGGTTTTAAGAAGGTCTTCTTTTCAAACTCCGGCGCCGAGGCAAACGAATGCGCAATCAAAGCCGCAAGAAAGTATGCTGAAGACAAAAAGGGCGCCGACTGCTACAACATCATAACCCTTGAAAACTCATTCCACGGCCGCACGATAACAACACTTGCTGCAACCGGCCAGGATAAGTTCCACAAGCTTTTTACGCCTCTTACTGAGGGCTTTAAGCACGTAAAGCCCGGCGACAAAGAAACCCTCGCTTCGTATATCGCCGAAGGCAACGTAGCCGCTGTGATGTTTGAGCTTGTTCAGGGAGAGGGCGGAGTTGTTCCCCTTGACAAAGAATTTGTCGATTTTATCGTAAAAATCTGCCGCGAGAATGACGTTCTCGTTGTCTGCGACGAGGTCCAGACCGGAAACGGAAGAACCGGCAAGCTTTACTGCTATCAGAACTACGGCTTCATGCCTGACATCATCTCTACCGCCAAGGGCCTTGCCGGCGGCCTCCCGCTCGGAGCGACTCTTCTTGGCGATAAGGTGAAGGACGTTTTCGGCTTCGGTGACCACGGTTCAACATTCGGTGCAAACCCGATCTGCTGCGCAGGCGCTCTTTCAATCCTTTCAAGACTTAACGATGACGTGCTAATTGGCGTCAGAGAAAGAGAGCAGCTTATCAGAGACACGCTGAGAGACGCTAAGGGCATTTCCGGCATCTACGGCATGGGTCTCATGCTCGGTATTGAAGTTTCATGCGGCGGCCCGAAACTTGCATCGGCTCTTATCGAAAAAGGTGTGCTTGCACTCACTGCCAAGAACAGACTGAGACTTCTGCCTGCCCTTAACATTCCCAAAGACACATTGATTGAGGCTCTTAATATTATCAAAGAGACCGCGGCGGAACTTGACGCCTGACACGGAGGTAACATGAAATCATTTACTAACAAAAGTTTTTTAAAACTCCTTGACCTTACAGGAGATGAAATACAGTTCCTCGTAGACCTTTCGCTCAAGATGGACGGCTACAGGAATTACAACACGCCCTGCGCTACAAAAAACATGGCTCTCATATTTGAAAAGACCAGCACCAGGACCAGGTGCTCCTTTGAGGTTGCCTGCGCGGATTTGGCAATAAATACGGTATATCTCGATCCTTCCACGTCCCAGCTCGGCAAAAAGGAGAGCGTAAAGGACACGGCAAGGGTCCTCGGACAGATGTTTGACGCAATCTGCTACAGGGGCTACGGCCAGGAACGAGTGCAGGCATTGGCGGATTATTCCGGACTTCCTGTTTTTAATGCACTCACCAATGAGAGCCACCCGACGCAGATCATTGCCGATTTTGCAGTGGTTCAGAAGACTTTCGGTAAGCTGAAGGGCGTCACGCTCGTTTATTTTGGCGATGCAAGGTACAACATGGGCAACTCGCTCATGGTCGGCTGCGCAAAGGTCGGAATGAACTTTGTTGCCTGCTGCCCGAAGGAATACAACCCTGACGGCGAGCTCATTAAGACCTGCAGGGAAATCGCCAAGGAAACAGGTGCGACCATCACATTCTGCGAGGATCCAATCGAGGCTGCAAAGCTTGCCGACGTTATCTACACGGACGTCTGGGTATCCATGGGCGAGCCCGATGCAGTCTGGGAAAAGAGGATCAAGGACCTTCTTCCTTACCAGGTCAACATGGACGTTATCAAAAATTCAAAGGTTAAGATTGTTCTTCACTGCCTGCCTTCTTTTCACAACCTTGAGACTGAGATCGGACTTAACGTTTACAACAAGTACGGCCTCAAAGAGCTTGAGATCACCGACGAGGTGTTTGAGATGTTCAAGGTCAGTATCTTTGAAGAAGCCAAGTTTAGACTGCTCTCTATAAAAGCGATAATTCTCGCAACGCTTTCCGATGAGGATTTTGACCCGTTTAAGGCTTGATGAGGTGAATTTATGCCGATCGATAAAAACATAAAAAAGGTTCTTGTTATAGGCTCCGGCCCGATTGTTATCGGCCAGGCTGCCGAGTTTGACTATGCCGGAACGCAGGCTTGCCGTGTTCTTAAGGACGAGGGTATTGAGGTTCTTCTTGTGAACTCTAACCCTGCGACCATCATGACGGACAGCCAGTTTGCAGACGAGATTTACCTTGAGCCTTTAAATCTTGAAACTGTTAAGAGAATCATCGAGACCGAAAGACCTGACGGACTCATGGCGGGTCTCGGCGGACAGACAGGTCTTACGCTTGCCACCAAGCTTGCAAAGGCGGGTGTCCTTGACGAGTATAACGTAAAGCTTCTCGGCACTCCTGTAGAAGCTATCGAAAAGGCTGAGGACAGAGAGCTTTTCCGCGAGACGATGGAAAAAATCGGCATGCCTCTTGTGCCTTCCGAGACTGCCGAGAGCGTTGAAGACGCGCTTAAAATTGCCGATAAAATAGGTTATCCGATAATTATAAGGCCTGCGTTTACCCTTGGCGGTACCGGCGGCGGAATTGCATTCAATCCCGAGGAGCTTAAAGAGGTTTCGTCTGTCGGAATTTCGATGTCACCGATCGGTCAGGTGCTTGTTGAAAAGTACATTTCCGGTTGGAAAGAGATTGAGTTTGAGACGATGCGCGACAAAGACGGCAATGCGGTTGCGGTCTGCTCTATGGAGAACGTTGACCCTGTCGGCGTTCACACGGGTGACTCGATCGTTGCGGCTCCTGCGCTTTCTCTCTCCGACCACGACCTTAACATGCTGAGGCAGGCATCCCTTGATATTGTCGCAGAAATAGGCATTATCGGCGGCTGCAACTGCCAGTTTGCGTTAAAGCCCGGCTCTTCTGAGTTTGCTGTTATCGAGGTTAACCCCAGGGTTTCAAGGTCGTCGGCTCTTGCTTCAAAAGCTACGGGCTATCCTATCGCCAAGATCACCGCAAAGCTTGCCCTTGGCTATCTCCTTGAAGAAATAAAGCACCCGTTCACCGGCTGCTCGCTAAAGGGCTTTGAACCCGCTGTAGACTATATTGTCGTTAAGTTCCCGCGCTGGCCTTTTGACAAGTTTGCTGGCTCCAGCAGAAGGCTCGGAACTCAGATGAAAGCTACAGGCGAAGTCATGGCTATCGGCAGGAACTTCGAGCAGGGTCTCATGAAGGCAATCAGAGGTGCCGAAATCGGTTTTGACTCCCTCGAGGCTGCGCCGCTTGACGACAGGGACGTTTTGGAGAGGCTTTATGACTGCGACGACAGGCGAATCTTCACCGTTTATGAGGCGATGAAGAAGGGCGTCTCCGACGAAAAAATCTACGAGATCACAAAGATCGACTACTGGTTCCTTGAAAAGATCAGATCGATTCTTGACGTTGAGCTGAAACTTGCTAAAGAACCTCTCACGCAGAGTCTCTACGAAGAAGCGCTTTCAAAAGGCTTTACCGACACCAAAATCAGGACTATCGCCAAGGCGTCAAATTCAAAGTCGGTACTTGACGGAATCAGAAAGCTTCCGGTTACTTACAGGATCGTAAGAACATGCGAGAAAATATTCGGCGTTGACAAGCCGTATTACTATTCAGTTGCTGACGGAAGGCTTGATGCCTGCGAGGCAAGAAGCTTTAAGCGCTCAGGCAAACCCGTCATCGTTGTTCTCGGCTCAGGTCCTATCAGAATCGGCCAGGGCATTGAGTTTGACTACAGCTCGGTTCACTGCGTATACACTTTAAGGAAGCTCGGCTATGACGTTGTTATCATCAACAACAACCCTGAGACCGTATCGACCGACTACGATATCTCAGACAGACTCTATTTTGAGCCTCTCACAAAAGATGACGTGCTCGACATCTTAAAGGTTGAAAAACCTGTCGGCGTTGTCGTCGCGTTCGGCGGTCAGACTGCTATAAAACTTGCCAATTTCCTTGACGAGAAAGGCTTTAACATCCTCGGAACTTCAGCTGAAGGTATCAACCTTGCTGAAGACAGATCGCGTTTTGACAGCCTTCTTGAGCAGTTTAATATCAGGCGTCCGAAGGGACACAGCGTCCTCACTGTTGACGAAGCGGTTAAGGCCGCGGAAGAGCTTGGCTATCCGGTTCTTTTGAGACCTTCCTACGTCATTGGCGGCGCCAATATGACAATCTCAAGGGACGAGGCAACCACAAGATCCTACATGAACCTTATTCTTTCGGGCGGCATCGAGAATCCCGTTCTCATCGACAAATACATGCCAGGAACAGAGCTTGAAGTTGACGTTATTTCGGACGGTACTGATGTTCTTATCCCCGGTATCATGGAGCATATCGAAAGGGCGGGAATTCACAGCGGCGACTCTATTGCCGTTTATCCGCCTTACAACCTTATTCCGTCGATGCTGAGGAGAATCTGCGACGTTTCTGAGAGGCTTGCGCTTCTTCTCGGAACAAAAGGTCTTGTCAACATTCAGTATCTCATTTTCGGCGGCGAGCTGTTCGTCATTGAGGTTAACCCGAGGGCGTCAAGAACCATTCCTTACATCAGCAAGGTCACAGGCTGCCCGATGGTTGACATTGCCGTCAGAGTCATGCTCGGCGAGAAGCTTAAGGACATCGGATGCGGCGTCGGCCTTGTCAAGAATCCGCCTTATTTTGCGGTAAAAGTGCCTGTGTTCTCGTTTGAGAAACTCTCCGACGCAAACTCCATGCTCGGACCTGAAATGAAGTCAACGGGAGAGGTGCTCGGCATCGGTGTTTCGCAGTCCGAAGCGCTTTTCAAAGGCATTACGGCGGCAGGCATGAAGGTTCCTTCCGGAAACGAAATTCCGGAACTCGGCGTGCTGCTTTCTGTTGAAGACAGCGACTACAGCGACGCGGCAATTCTTGCTTCGAGGTTCTCACGCGTCGGCATGAAGATTTATGCGACTGCCGGAACCGCTGAGGTTATCGGCAAGCGCGGCACACCCGTTACAGTTGTTCCGAACTCGACAGAGAGCGACGACATTATAAATCTTATGGAGAACGGCAAAATCGGTCTTCTTATCTACACCGGCGCTGTAAGGGACGGCACAATCGGCGATTATATTCTTCTCCACAGAAGGGCTGTCCAGCTCGGAATTCCGTGCTTCACTTCGCCTGACACTGCGGGCGCGTTTGCGGACGTTGTCGAAAGCGGTTTTGACCTTTCAAACACTGAGCTTGTTGACATCTGCAAGATGAAACGGTAATTAAGTGAAATAACCAATGCAAAAAAGGGGCCCTCAGCCGCAGAATCCGGCTAAGACCCCTTTTAACTTTATCGTGAAACTAAATTCATTCGTTAAAAAACTCCTGCAGCGCGCAGTAGGTGTAGATTGAATAGAAGTTGCCGTATCTGTCGCGGCCGTCTTTTATAACCTTCCTTGCATCTTCTTTTGACAAAAGCTCATAGCCGCCGAAAAGCTCTGTTCCGTCCGGTGCGTTAAGACCGTGATTTTTCTCGTCATTAACAGTAATTACGCATTTGATGAGGGCGTTTGACTCGTCGGTCATACCCGGTGTTGAAAACATGACGTCTGAAAGAACCGTGAACTCTGCGTCCTTGGCGTCATATCCGGTCTCTTCTTTAATCTCCCTTACGGACGCTCCGATAAGAGTCTTGCGGACGAGGTCTTCGTATCTTTTAATCGACTCGATCTCTGATAAAGAGTCAGAAGCAAGAGTTTTTAATTCATTTTCGCAGCTTATACGTTCATTTTTATCGATAAGTCCCGCGGGAGGGCTCAAAAGAAATCTTCCGGCTGCGTATCTGTACTCGTAGTTCAGGTAGAGATAGGACTCTCCCTTGGCGTTTTTGATAATGAGCACGATCGTTACGGCGTCGGGGAGCGAAAGTTTTGCCTCTTTTTCGGAGAGCACCGCAAAGCTCTTTTCAACATCTCTTCTTGTCACGGCAAAGTAGTGCTTGCCTTCCTCGTACTCTATGTCAAAGAATTTCAGAAACTTTTTGTCTGAAATTATGCAAACCTTCTTATCGGGCTTCTTTCCGGACATCGCCAATACCTCACATTTTCAGGTTCTCACCTTGGTGAGACCTCATATATCTTAGAAAAAAATCGTAAAATTTGCAATAGATAAAAATAGGCTTAATCTGACCTGATTGGCGGTGTATAATTATTGTTTTTTTCTTTCGGTAGTGTTAAAATAATTCATGATTCGGGGCATTTGCCCAACAGATTTCAGAGAAGCAAAATCGGGGTCAGATTAATGAAGTTATTCAGTTCGGACAGATATACGAAGCCGGGTAAGGGCGTTGACAAAAACGCGAAGCCGAAGCCGGGTTTCATACGCTTTTTCATTGTCCTTGCCAACAAGTTCAACAAGCTTGCCGGCATCAATTTCATTAACTTTCTTTTCGGCATCCCGGCCTTCGTAATCGTGGCTCTGCTCTTTGGCGGTGCCGTTGCTCTCTATGACGTTTTCGACCAGTCTGTAAATCTCAGCGAGATGATTGCGGTTCAGGGAAGCATCCAGTCGGAGTTCTATTTCAGAATGATGATGCTCGTGGCTATGTTCCTGACGTGCATTCCGATATTCGCTTTCGGTCCTGCATACGCGGGCTTTACTTACATTCTAAAGAGCTTTTACAAAGAGGAACCTGTTTTCCTCTGGCATGACTTCAGAACTAAAGCAAGAACGAACAGGTCGCTTGCCTTAAAGACAATGATTTTCAACTTTGTCTGCGGCACGATGATCATTTTCGCTTTTGTTGCATATATGGTTATCGCAAATCCGAACAACCCGAGATACGCTGGTTCCGTACCGTTCGTCATACTGTTCTACATAGCGCTCGTGGACATTTTCTTCCTCGTGCTGCTCATTATGATGAATCTCTTCATGTACCCGATGATGGTCACGTTCAACCTGAGTTTCAAGCAGATGCTTAGAAACACGTTCGTGCTTTGCATGATAAGGTGGCTTCCGGCGCTCGGAATCATCATACTTGACCTGATTCTCATTGGCGTGCCCATTTTGCTTCTTCCGACGCAGAACTACATAGTTTTCGTGTTCGGACTGATCATTTACGCATGGTTCCTTCCCGCATTTATAGGACTTATCAACATGTTCTTCGTCTATCCGATCTTTAAAAAGTTCCTGATAGACAACCCGAATGCCGACAAGTCCGAAAAGCTCGAAGAAGAGGAAGAACCTGCTATCGAAGAGAAGAAACCGGCGGGACGTTTTGAAAACGGAATGTGGATAAGCTACGAGGATGAGAATCCCCCGGAAGATACCGCCAAGGGCGAAACAGAAGATGCAAACCAAAGTGTTGCCGACACTTTAAATACTAAAGAGGAAACCGGAGATTAAACTGAATTATGGCTTTTGAGACACTTAAACAAAAGAGAAACGGCATGCTTTTCTTTGTGCTGTTTATATTTGCAGCACTTGCCTTATCGCTTCTGATTGCATTTGAGCTTGTGGTTTTATTCAGACATGACGGCGACTCAAACGGTACCGGCGGAAAGACCGGACTTGTGACGCCTACTGATAAGATCGAGGCAACGGGTACACCGGAAATCACACCTGTTCCGAGTCCTACGCCCGAGCCCTGGATCGCGGTAAACGAAGATAAGAATACCATTGAGACGCGCTTCAATCCGCCGAACGGATACACGAGGGTAAGCGTTGAAAAAGGCAGTTTTGCGGAATATCTGAGAACATATCCGCTTAAGCCTTACGGTGAGAAAGCGCTCCTTTTCTCGGGGGCTGAGAGTGACGAAGCTTCCACACTTGGCGTGTTCAAGCAGATTGCGCCTCTTAACAAGAACCAGCAGTGCGCGGATACTGTCATAATGCTCTACGGAGAGTATCTCTATTCCAAGGGCAGAATTGACGATATCACATTCAACTTCTCGAGCGGCTTTAAGTGCGACTTCAGAACCTGGGCGAAGGGCTACAGGGACAAGGTGAGCGGAAACACGGTTGAGTGGGTTCTTTCCACCGACAAGGCAGGGGTTGTCGCAGACGATTATTCGTACGACAATTTCATCCGCTACATTAAGGAAGTATACGTATACGCCAATACCGACTCGCTCGCGATGCAGTTCCCGTTTGTGAATGAGGCTGACCTTAAGATAGGCGATGTCATCATCGGAACGGCAAGGGATCTTAAAGGACAGGCGATGCTCATCGGACAGTCAGCGGCTGACAGTATTTCGTACGGACACGCGATACTTATTGCCGATATGGCGGTCAACGAGAAGGGCGAGAAGGTTTACCTCTTCATTGAGGGCACGACTCCCGCAACGGAATGCTGTGTTGTCGAGAACCCGGACGGCGTTTCATGCTGCTGGTTCAAGTTCGACTCAAACGGCACCTTCGTCAAAGGAAAGAGCGGAATACTCTGGAAGACGTGCTGGGGACACGCCCTTGAACCAAATAAATGATTTATATCG
>Ga0310696_10003111_pt1 | contig 21013 bp, 10 predicted proteins | sample AusTroGonzalo_MG_4_FD_203885 | JGI IMG/M metagenome (GOLD analysis project Ga0310696, IMG submission 203885) | Bovine rumen microbial communities from tropical cattle in Woodstock, Queensland, Australia - Gonzalo_02 (v2) (version 2) | ecosystem: Host-associated > Mammals > Digestive system >... | reverse complement strand
TCAAATCCTTTTTACAATCTTTTACCAATAACTAATACTTACTAAAAAATTACCTTACTTAATACCTATTGATATCCTTATTAACAATAAACCTTTATATCTTTAACTAAAACCTATGTTCGTTCTTTTTGGTGTCCTAGAAAACCCCTGTTTTCCTTTTGACGATGCAAAGTTACGGACATTTTCATAACAGAGAAAATAATTCTATGTATTTTATTCAAAAATGCGAGTTTTGTTGATTCTAGTCAATTTGTGTAGTCGGACACACAAGAAAAATCGTATAAAATCGCCAAAATACCGTTATTTTTGCCAATAGTCAAAACAAGCCAGTTTCATAGGATTGTCTCAAAGGTTCAAAACGAGAAAAAGAGGCTAAGTTCAACCGATTCTACTGTTTTTTCAAAGTTTTATGCATTGTCTTATTGCGAAATTCCCAACTTTTTCCTATCTTTGCCAACGAAATCTGCACCACACGAAAAGTACTTTGGTACTTTGCCTTGGCAAAAATATGGTGCACGGTACTACGTGGTCATTTAAACTTGATAGCAACCCAAAAACTACATGTCGTATGAAAATAAAGAATCTACTACCATCTTTGCTCCTCATGGCTATCAGTGTTCATTGTTTCGCTGATAACGTGCTGACGGCATCTGACGTATCTATTCAAGCAGGGCAGACTGCTACGCTTAACATCACTCTTTCAGACGAAGGACCGTCTTACAATGCATTTGTGTTCGACCTCCTGTTGCCTGAAGGTATCAGTATTGCCACTTCAGCTGAAGACGGACAATACATAGCAACCTACAACTCCGAGCGCACAAAGGGGTCGGACTACCAACTGTTGATAGCAAACCACAAGGCTCACAGCTATCGTGTCATAGGATTTAACCAAACGAACGAAAGCTTTGGAAGCAAAGGGGTTTTACTCACCATCACCCTCCAGGCTGCTACCGACATCACTAATGGAAATGCAACAGGAGCCCTCATTACAGACTTCACAGATCAGGAATATGGTTCATCTGTCTTAGGTCTTGTCGCCACTGACAATTATTGGACATACGGGTTCCCCCAGGCTTCATTCACGGTCTCAATGACAAATGACACAGGTATTCACGATCTGCAAGCTGATGATGCTGAAGCCAATACCTACAACCTGATGGGACAAAGGGTACAGCATGCTGACAAGGGTGTGTTTATCAAGAACGGAAAGAAAATCATAAAGAAATAATGCTATGAAACGACTCATTATATATAATATATTAGCCCTTATCCTCTTGGCGCTGTGTCCGCTCACAGCAAATGCACAGGAAATCATAAAAGGAGATGTGAACGCAGATGGGAAAATCAATGCAGCAGATATCGTCGAACTGAACGCATACCTTATGGGCAAGCCTTCCTTGCGCTTTCATGACTCACAAGCGGATGTAAATAGTGACGGAACCATAGACGAGGCAGACCTCAAGGCACTCACCCAACTGATGATGAAGGTTGAAGGAGGAGTTGCTACACCTAATTCCCTCTGTATTTCTGCTGATGCGAATCAATGGACTGAACAAACATCGTTCGCTGACATCGTATCGAAGGATGGAGCCATCTCTGCATTCGTGAACGGAAACGGAGAGACGGTATTCCTGTTGTACGACTTCATCAACTACACCACATACATCCTATGCCCTACAAGTCAAGGATTCTGCATGGCTACGCATGACCCCACGACTGACACGATGGATGACCACATTGTCTACTACCAAGAGACGGAAGACCAATATGCAGTCGGCTCTTATGAGGTCGATTGGGAAACACTGTCGATCCGCCCGGATTCGTGCTGTGTTTGTATGAGATTTCAACACGCTGCACCACTCAGACAAGCTACCCTCCGCCGTGACCCTACCATGCAAGGAATCTACAATCAGTTTGCCGATATGTTCGACGAGATATCTGATGGTAATTCCGATTTATCAACCATCTATGATGTTGCTGAAAAAGGACTTGGTTACGACAAACCAGGCATGAAACCATCATTGGCTACAGGATATATCTCGAAGTTGTTCCACGGAGCTGCGAATTCTTTCCGAGGCCTTTCCTTGGGTGTGACTGCAGGCGAAATTGCGATTGATGAAGGAACAGATGCTGTCGTTAGTACAATCGTTGGTAACAACAAAGACCTGGAGATGATTTCCACCCTCTTAGGTGCCATCGTCAGTCGTATTGATATCGGTATGGAATGGGGAGACTTTGTGGACACCTTCAAAAAGAATATCCACAACACGTTCGGTTTTGCTGTTCCTGAAGAGGAGGCCAAACAGGTCGTTGAGTACGTCTGGCGCAAGAAAGACATCATAAAGAGTGTGCCTGAACCGGATATCATTCATGAGCAGGCCTACCGTGTAGAGGTGAAAGTGACAGACATCAAGGCGACCTCAGCCGTCATCAGCGGCAGCTATAAGGAAATCTATCCAGAAGGCTCCATCATCGACATGGGCTACATCATCGTAGGACCTGACGGAAAACAAGAAGTAAGCGCTTTCAACTTCCCTCCGATGCTCATCGACAATCTGGAACCTGACTCCAAATACGAGGTTTATGCCTATCTCTCCTCTGCTTCTGCCCCAGGTGGACGCTACATGAGCAAACCAATCAAGTTTGTCACTAAAGCCGAAGAAACGTTCGCACTCTCCACAGACGATATAGAGTTCGAACCCGAAGGAGGTAGCGTGACGATTGATGTTTATGCACCAGACGATGTGACTTGGAGCGTACAGGATGTGCCATCATGGTTGGAGGTGACAACAACTGACAATACCATCACGATCAGCGCAGACGAGACAGACGAAGAAAGAGACGGCGAGTTCAGGGTTGAGGTCATCGACAGCAACGGAAAGAAGAGAAACATCTACGTCTACGTTTTGCAGTGGGGATCAGAGCCAGACATATCGGACTTGGATACCGATATCATCTTCGAAGGTGAACTGGAATACTCTTCCGACCATAACCATTGGGTGAATGGCGAGGCACATCCTAACATAGATCAAGGGAAACAGCATATCATCATGGGCTTCACCATGGACGAAGAACACGCCTATCTGTCAATTGCGACACCAGATGGAATCTTTACCGTCGATTTAGCCGACCCTGCGACCGCACTAACTATGTTAACTGGTGAGCGTCTCAATGGTGAACGTAAGAAAGATGGTTGGCGTTATGTGCTGACGACAAACTATTTCGATGTGAAGGATGACGAGATTCGTCTGGATTGGACGATTGACGGCGACTGGGTGGTCGACGAAAAAGGGAATACTGCCTCTGATGTTTCGTATAGCATCAAAGGAAATGGTTATAGCAAAAACGTAGGCTACATCGCCATCACTGGTCTCACGACAGACAGTCCTGTGTTGGATTGGTTTGATGCGACAGAGTCTGAGGTAGAATATACTTACACGTACGATTATCTGGATCAGAAAACCCACTATAAGTCTCATGATAAGGACTATACCATGGGGCGTCTTCAGGGACACTGGAACGACGAGGACGAGTGAAGAGTTAAGAATTAATAATTAATTATATAAAACAAAACAAAAACAAACAAAACAAATGAAACAGCTACTTACACTGGGAGCAATGATGATTGCTTCCTCATTGAGCCTCTCGGCTCAAAAAGCAATGACAGCACCAGCTGGCGGCAAAGCAATCAGTGACGAACTCATCGGTATATTCTTCGAGGACATCAGCTCGTCTGCTGACGGAGGTCTCTATGCAGAGTTAATCCAGAACGGTTCGTTCGAGTTCAGTCCTGTAGAACGCGACGGATGGGGCCCAGGTACCGCTTGGCGTATGGTTCGTCCAGGTCACTCTACGGGTTATATGCAGCCTATGCAACTCAATCCTATCCATCCCAACAACCCTAATTACATGCGTCTGCATACCGAGCGTGCAAAACAATACTACGACTACAACGGATGGACTGGCTTCGGCATCTCTAACAACGGCTTCGACGGCATCAACGTCAAGAAAGGTGCAGCATACGACTTCTCTGCCTTCTTCCGCAACATCAAGGGTGACGCAAAGAAAGTACGCGTGGTGCTCACTGTCTCTTCAGGCTGGAACCAGCAGAAATCCCTAGGCGAAGTAGAGTTCACCGTGGGCAACAGCTCTTGGAACAAGTTCTCTGCTACCATCACAGCTACCGAGGACGCACCTAACGCTTCCCTCCAGATTCTCTGCCTGACCGTAGGCGATATGGACGTTGATATGGTATCACTCATGCCACAGGACACATACAAGGGTCACGGTCTCCGTAAAGATCTCGCTCAGGCATTAGCCGATTTGAAGCCAAAGTTCATGCGCTTCCCTGGTGGATGCGTCGTTCATGGTGGAGGTGACGGATTCTGGAACACCTATCGTTGGAAGACCACAGTAGGTCCGAAGGAAACACGTAAGCAGCAGAAGAACACATGGGGCTACCATCAGTCAGTCGGACTGGGTTACTTCGAGTACTTCCAGTTCTGCGAAGACTTAGGTATGGAACCACTGCCTATCCTTCCTTGTGGTGTTAGCTGTCAGGGAGCCAACGGAGGTTGGAACATGCGTGGCCAGGCTCAGGATGTTGTTCCTATGAGTGAAATGGATGAATGGGTCGACGAGGCACTCGACCTCATCGAATGGGCCAACGGCGACGTGAACACCAAGTGGGGCAAGGTACGTGCTGATGCTGGCCATCCAAAACCATTCAACCTCAAGTATCTCGGACTTGGTAACGAAGAGAAGATTTCGCCCGAATTCATCGAGCGCTTCAAGTATATATATAATAAGGTGACAAAAGCACATCCTGAAATCGTGATTGTTGGTACAGCTGGTCCTGGTTCACACCCGGGAAATGGTGACTACGAAGCAGGTTGGAAACTAGCAGTTGAGACAGGTATGCCAATCATGGACGAGCACTACTACGAGCAGAAAGAGTATTTCATGAATACCCGTCAGTACGACAACTATCCTCGTGATCGCAAAACCAAAGTTTATTTAGGCGAATATGCTGCTAAGGACAAGAAACTCCAAGATGCATTGGCTGAGGCTCTCTATCTGTTGCATGTTGAGCGTAACGGCGACGTTGTTTGCATGACCTCTTATGCACCTCTCTTCGCACGTAAGAACGCAACCAACTGGAACCCAGACCTCATCTATTTTGACAATGAGCGTCCATTCCTCACCTGCAGCTACTATGTACAGCAGATGTTCGGTCAGTCAGCAGGTCAGTACTACTATGGCGACTGTGTAACCATCAAAGACGCAACAGAGAAACTCAACGAGCAGTCTGTCGTTTTGAACGTGAAGACCCGCGAGTTGTTTGTAAAAGTATGCAACGATACAGCTGATAAAAAGACTGCCAAACTGAATCTCTCCCGCTTCAAGAGCCTGAAACCTCTTGCAAAGAAGACTACCCTCTCAGGAAATCCAGGAGATGAAAACAACTTCGACCAGCAGCCGATTGCTCCTGTGATTGAGGACGTCAAAGTGAGCAAGAAGATGGATCTTGAATTACCTCCTTACTCATTCACCATGTTGACCATCAAGTTATAAAACATATAGGTCCTTTCAAACGAACAGCCGCTCCATGGGGGCGGCTGTTTTTGTTACTTCACAAATATCTTCCGATTGACGACAGTACCATCGTAGTGAGTTTGTCGCTCTATGATGATGCCCTTGGCCTCTTGCGAGACGGCTCTTCCGCTCACATCATAATAGCTGGTACGCATCACTCCCAGATGATCCTTATCTACATCGAGTTCTTCAATGCCTGTTCCTATCAATCCAACATGATAGTCCTTACCGGCTTCAGTCTGCAAGTCATACTCATATACCTTCTTCACACTAGCTTTAGGAGCAGTACCTATTGATTTGGATACCAATGGATCTTTTACTGTGGCTGGTGCATACAAAGGATTCGGACAATCACCTGTAGCCTCAGTAAGGCCCTCACCTTCGAGCTGAACGTACGAACGAAGTCTCAGTGTACCACCAATGGTGGAATGGATGGTTGCATACTGCAATTTTGCATTCTCCCATGTCATATCAACTACGAATCCTCCTCGTGCACGAAGTCCGCTGACACTACCCGTCTTCCAGTTGGTTGGAATGGCAGGCAGCAGATGTACAGCTCCATCATGGCTTTGCAACATCATCTCGGCAATACCAGCAGTGGCTCCGAAGTTACCATCTATCTGGAAAGGAGGATGAGCATCGAAGAGATTTGGGAAGGTTCGTCCGTTGGGATACTGACTCGTGGCATCCTCGGATGGGAGCAGTTTCAACATGTTCTTCAGGATGGTAAAGGCATGTGCACCATTCAGCATTCGCGCCCAGAAGCAGATCTTCCAACCCAGGCTCCATCCTGTAGCCTCATCACCTCTCTGGGTGAGGGTCGTCTGTGCAGCCGCAAACAACTCAGGATGAGTGTAAGGACTGATTTGGTTAGACGGATAGAGTCCATAGAGATGTGAGATATGCCGATGTTGATTGTTAGGGTCGTCACCATCAATCAGCCACTCTTGCAACTGTTTGTACTTGCCAATTTGCATTGGAGGCAACTGTGCAATCGCATCCTTCAAGCTATCTTTATAAGTAGCATCCACACCAAGGATTTCTGCTGCTTTCAAAGTATTCGACAAGGCATCAAAAGCAATCTGATTGTCCATCGTGCATCCTGCTGTGATAGGTGTAGATTTACCCGAAGGACCCTGCTCAGGACTGACGGACGGCACGACAACCAACCAGTTATTGTATTTCGGATGGGGTTGCATGTAATCAAGGTAGAAGTCGGCTGTTCCCTTGATGACAGGGTACCATTGCGCCAAGAATTCCTTGTCACCTGTGAAAAGATAGTGCTGCCACAAATGGGTAGCAAGCCAGGCACCTCCATTAGGATACATGCCCCAGAAAGCTCCATCGACAGGTCCTGCAATGCGCCATAGGTCAGTGTTGTGATGAGCCACCCATCCGTCGCACCCATACATCTGACGCGCAGTGATGGCTCCTGTTTCGCTCAAGTCGCGAATCATGTCGAACAGCGGTCCATTGGTCTCCTGCAAGTTGCACACCTCAGCTGGCCAATAGTTCATCTCAGCATTGATATTGATGGTGTACTTGCTATCCCAAGGAGCATCTTTCTTGTCATTCCACACTCCCTGCAGATTGGCAGGCTGACCTCCAGGTTGAGATGAAGAGATGAGCAGATAACGTCCGTAATTGAAGAGGAGAGCCACCATTCCATAGTCGCTACTATTACTGAAAGCATTGAGGCGCTTGTCGGTAGGCAGGTCTTTGTTCTTGGTCGAAGGCAAAAAGAGATGTACCCTGTTGTATTGTTCTTGGTAAGCGCTTACATGACGGGCAAGCAGCTCTTCATAGTCATACTGCATGGCATCAGCCAGACACTTCTCGTTGCGTTGGGCCGCACTACCTTTTGTATCATTATACTTCCTGTAGTTCGTAGCTGCAGAGATATAAATGGTGGCATAAGAAGCCTTGAGAACACGGACGCTACGTTTGTTACCCGAATTGTAGGCAGCAACCTTTCCATCACTTTCCACAATGTAGGAACACTCTGCCTTCAAAGCAGCAGAGATTCCTTCCTGAGCCACACCATTCACGGTAATCCTCACATTATTGTTCTTACCCGCGTAAGTAGAGGTGAAATCGCATTCGTGTGTGATGTTGAACGTCAGGGAATCGCCATCCGACTCAATGCGATAGACGATGATGCTGTCAGCCAGTGATGCGAAAGCAGTACGTGTGTAATAGGTAGAATCAACGATGAAAGTCTCTTTCGTCACAGCGGTCTTCAGGTCCAATTCACGATAATAGTCCGTCACCGCCGTCCCCTTGAAACTGGTGAATGTAAATTTCAGGCTACCGAGACTCAGGTAACGCATGCCGTGAGGGCCTTTCACAAACTGTTGGTTGATGATGTTCTCAGCATCACTCTCCTTGCCGTTAAAGATAAGGTTACGCACCTCATCCAGGTAGTTGATTGACGTCTTGCTGTTGTTGTTATGCGGTCCCCCACTCCAGAACGTCTCTTCGTTCAACTGAAGTTGTGCCACATTCGTTCCACCATACACCATTCCTCCGAGGCGAGAATTACCGATTGGTAACGCTTCGAGCCAGATAGATGCCGGCTGATTATACCATAATCGTTCCGTGTTATCATCCTGAGCAGAGAGCGTAGAGCAAAAAGCAACAAACAGTAAACCTAAAATTTGAACTCTTGAACTCATTGAACTCTTGGAACTCTTGAAACCAACTACCTTCATCTTACGAATACTTTCTTTCCATCAATAATATTGATTCCTCGCTGTAAGCTCTGCTGACGCTGACCGTGAAGGTTGTAAATGGATTTACTATTTGACGATTTACCATTTACCATTTGTTCCTCGATGCCGAGAGCAGGAGTTTCTCCATCCATGCTAAGGAATACATCCTTGATGTAGAGGGCACTTGATCCGTTAGAAGAGAATCCTGCCTTATAAATCTTCGATGGGCTCATGATTCGTCCCTTTGGTGTGACGAGGTTCTTGAGGTCGATGGCTACAGTGGTGGTAGGTGTCTTCATATCAATGGTGTAGAAGTCTGAGTTGTTGTTCGTGCTGTCGTAAAGACGGAAGGTTGGCTTAGCTGCTGAAGCACGAAGGAGTGTGACAACGAGGTAGTTGTAGGCAGAGAAGTCTGCTCCATTGGTGTAGACCCATCCACCGAATCCGTCCTTTCCTGTCTTTAGTCCGCCTGTACGCTCAGTGAAGGTACCTGTGCCGATGATAGATGGGTTGAGGGCATCGGCTGTGAGTGGAAAGTAAGACACTTTGACGGTGAAGGTGACGCTACGGCTGTTGCCGAGTGGGTCGGTATAGGTAGCTGTGACTTCTGTCTCACCTTCTGACTGACCTACGATGTTACCGCCTACCATTCGTGCGATGGTTGGGTCGGTGAACTGATAGGTGCAGCTTGATGCCACGTTGGTCTGCAATCCTGTGAGAGAAGTGCAGGTAATGTTGACTTCGTGCGAACTGCCTGGAGTTACGCTGTAGTTGGTAACAGAGATGGCAAGGTCGTTCATCGTGAGGTCTTCCTCGCTGAACGAAGGCAATACGCCTGGAGCGAAGTAGCCTTCTTCTGTGAAGTTAGGTTCTGTTGAGAACCAGTCGATGTCGACAGAACCGCCTAATTGCTTCGTAGCGTAGTTGTAAAGGAAGAAACGGTTGCCCACGAACACATCGAGGGTGTAACCCATGTTCATCTCGCTACCGAACTTAGTGTATTTCTGGTTGTCATAGCTGTAGTAGAAGTTAGCTTTGTTGGTTCCGAAGTTTACGGAAGCACGCAGATAGATGGTGTCGGATTTGATTTCGGCACCTGTCTGCTTTTGCTGTGAGCCGTGCAACTTGCTCTGCTGCATGTAGTAGAGTTGCTTCTTGCCGTTGTTAACTTTCACACCAATCATCGCGTATGGCTCTTGGAATACTGCGATACCAGCAATGTCGCCTTCCAACATGTTGGTGGTAATCATCTTGATGGTTCCGAGTGAGTTGTAGTAGTTCGATGTGCTCTTTCCAACGGGGTCGTAGCCAAGAATTCGCTGGCTCAGACTGTTGCGCGCCCACTGCAGAGAGTCAGTTACAGTAGCGGTGTACAGACGCAGGAATCCAGGATGTTCGAGCAGACTCCAACGGCTGTTGTCTGGGTTGTGGTTCCACTCCCACTGCATGCCGAGTGTAGCATCGGTGAAGGTGTCGTTAGTAGGCAGGTAGGTGCGTGGGTAGGTCTTTCCTACGTTTGGCTTGGTGTATGCCTTACCACCTTCGCTCACATCACGACCGTTATTACCAACGATTGGCCATCCGTCAACCCACTTCACAGGCTCGAGATAAGGAACACGTCCGATAGCACCTGCATCTTTGAACAACATGGTCCACCATTCGCCTGTCTGGGTCTCTACCAGACCTCCCTGATGAATCTTCTGGCCTGCAAAGGTTCGTCCCTTCGGATTGGATGAGGTCGTAGGACCCACATATTCCTCATAGGGTCCCATCGGACTCTTCGCGCGGAAAGTGGTCTGGCTGCCCTCTGTTCCTCCGTAGGTAGCATAGATGTAATAGTAGTCGCCAATATGGTACATGTGGCTGCCTTCGCATCCGTTGCCTACACTGATGACCTTCGAACTCGAAATCTTTGAGAGGGTCTTGGCGTTGAACTTATTGACATAGATGTCACCTATTCCACATGCTATGTAGAGGTATCCGTCACCATTAGGACCGTCATCGAAGAGCCATCCTGGATCGTGATAGGCCTCAGGCAACAGAGTCACATCCCATTTGCCCTCTGGATTGGAAGCCGTCAGAACAATGCTTCGTGAGTCGGCCGACCACGTTGAACAAGGGAAGTAGAGATAGAACTTACCTGCATGATAGTTGAGCGTCGAAGCCCACATACCCTGTGCATAATGATGCTTTCCATTCAAAAGGTTATAGGCATCGTTGTCAACAATCTGCTGCAGAGGATTGGCACAGTATTCCCAGTTGACAAGGTCCTTTGATTTCAGGATGGTAGCACCTGGAACGTAGAACATCGTTGTGCTGACCATATAATAAGTATCATCGACACGGATGACATCGATATCAGGGAAGTCGCCGTTGATAATAGGATTGATGAATTTATTGTTCCCCAAGTCACCAGTCCACTGATGGGTGTAGGCCATATAAGGACGGGTATCTGTGTTCCATTCCTTGTACCACTCGAAGCAGGCACCACTACATGCTTCATAGGTGTCTTGATAGCCTGCAGCTTTCATCTTGTCCATGAAGGCTGGCTCGAGCACTCGGTTCTTATTGTTCTTCCATGTAGTGTAAGAGAGGGTCTTGTCGTAAATCCACTTGTCGATGTCGTAGAAGTCGCTTGTACCCGTCAGGGTCATGCTGATGTTACCATAGTAGTCGTGTACGGCTTTCCAAGCTACTCCCCACTTCGAAGTTGAACCAGTCGCCCAAGTACCGAAGTTCTTATAGACGTTCTGACCCATCTCGTTCACATGGTCAATCTCGTTGGTATTCTGCGGACTCCAGTCGATCTCAGTCACCACAATCGGGTTGGTCTCGACCACAGGCACTTGTTTCTTGAAGTTATTGATGAAGGTCTGAGCATTTGCGTTCTTGTCCTCCTGACCATACCAACCGGTATATACATGTACGGCATAGCCTATGTTATAACCTTCGAGCGGATAGGTAGCATAGCCTTCGTAGCCCGACTGATAACCAGTTCCGGCACCCCAGATGATACCTGTGAATCCGTTCGCACGAATCTTGTCGACAATAGGCTGGAAGAAATCATGCAATGCATTCGGACTACTCTGTCCGTTAGCATCGCGCACATTGATAGGCTCGTTTGCCAATTCCAATGAAATCTGCCCCGAATACTTCAGCACCGTATCGTTCTTCGACACGATGTCCCACACATCAAGCAGATAGTGATGATAGGCATCACCCACCTGAATAGTACTAGGACATACGCCTGGCGGACGCATAATGACATACAAGCCTCGTGCAATAGCTTCTTTGGCAATCTTGCTATAGAGGGTTCTCATATAGGTAGTCAGACGAGTCTTGCTGAAATGTTCAATATTCGACTCACCATCACCGGTCTTACCTGCTTGTACAGTCTTGCCATCCTCGTCCACATAGCTGTACTTCACGTTGTTATCGTTCGTCCAACAAGGGTCGAGATGCAGACGGAACACATTGCAATAGGTACCTAAGTCAGGATTAGCCATTCCGTCGAACAGTTTTTTGAAATAGTCTATACACGACGAGGTATAACTCGATCCTTGATTCTGGAGATCGATTTCCCAGTGGTAGTTCTTTCCTCCCCAACGAGCATTGTTGAAATATGGACTTGGCGTATCCATCACACCATGCAGACGTACTGTGTTTCCGTTCGCGTCTTTCAGATGTTTGCCATCCACGTGAAGTGGCGGTACATTGCCGAATGTCTTGTTTTGTGCCTGTCCTAAAGTAGTGAATAGGGTAAGCATCAAAAGCAGTAAAAAGTTTCTTTTCATGATAGTAATTATTAGTTGTATGTATTTCCGACTGCAAATTTCGTGTTTTTTTTCCGAACACCTTATAAAAAAGAATAAATTTCCTTATGATTTTGCAACAATCAGTGGAAAAAACATAATAAATTGTAAATGGTAAATGGTTAAATGTAAAAATTGCGTTTAAGCCGAACAAAAACACAAATTAATTTGATTTTTTTGAGGCGAAGCAATTTGCGCATAGCGAATAATTACTAACTTTGCACCAACAATCATCAACAAACAATACTTATTATGAACAATCCTATTTATTCAACAGTCTATCAAACCATCCGATTTGCTGCTATCGCTTTAGCATGTGTATCAAGCTCCAATGCATACGCCCAGGAAATTCCTTCCTACAAACTGGCTACGGCCTATAAGACAAATACAGTAGGCAATCCTCTCAGTCCTTGGATGCTCTGTGCAGACCCAACGGCTGTAGAATATAATGGTCGTCTATACGTCTATGGAACGAACGACCAGCAGGAATACAACACCACAAAGAACGCATCGAACAACACCTATGGCAAGATTACGCAGCTGGTGGTGTTCTCTTCTGAAGATCTGGTCAACTGGACCCATCATGGTGTCATCGACGTGAAGTCGGTATGTACCTGGTGTTGGGCTTCATGGGCTCCTTCAATCACTAGCCGAGAAGAGAGTGATGGCAAGACTCACTTCTACCTCTACTTCACGAATGGTGCAAGCGGTATCGGAGTGATGACTGCTACCAGCCCACTTGGTCCTTGGACCGACCCAATCAAGAAAGCCCTGATTGATGGTAGTACACAAGGACGTGGAAAGCAGTCTAACATCATCGACCCTGGTGTGGCTGTTGATGAAAACGGAACAGGATGGCTCACCTTCGGAGGTGGCGACCCGAATAGTAGCGGTTCCACCCTCATTCCAGGAAATGCCCGCATCGTGAAGCTGGGCAAGAACATGTGCTCGTTCTCGACCAAAGACATCGTAGAGATACCAGCACCCTATCATTTCGAGGCAAACGAATTGAACATCATCAATGGTAAGTTTGTATTCTCGTACAGCTCTAGCTGGAGTGGCCGTAGTGATAGCGACTGGACAACATACAAAAACAACAACAAGGACAAGAGAGTGACAGCAGCCAAACCTGGTATATGCAGCATCGCATACATGGTGTTGGTTGATTCGCTCAACAACCCACTCAACAAAGACGGTTGGAAATACATGGGCGACGTATTGCCCAATCCAAGCAACTTCGGCTATCCAGGCGGTAACAACCACTCACACTTCCAGAAATTCGGTAACAACTGGTACATGATTTACCACACCCAGTGGCTTGCAAAGAAGATGGGATTCAGCGGAGGCTATCGTAACATCTCCATGAACAAGATGACGGTGAACGAGAGTACCGGTGCACTTACCAAAGTCAGCATGACTGATAATGGTGCACCTGCATTGACCAACACCCTTAACCCTTATGAATGGGTGCCAGCTGAAACGATGGCAAACTGTGCAGGAGTGACCACCGAAGCATACAGCACTCGTGGAAATACCGTTATCGCCAATATCGATGCAGGCGACTGGACACTCATCCGTAACGTGAACTTCGGTGACGAAGGAGCAGACTCCATCCAAGTGAAGACCGTGAGTGGCTCTGGCCAGTTGTTGGTATTCCTCGACCGTACGACGGGTACTCCTGCAGGCGTTATCGACATCCCAACAGGACACCCTCTGACAAAGGTTGGATTGAACCAAACGATTACAGGCAAGCACAACGTATTCTTTGTGTGGAGCCAAGCAAGCAAAATCAAATTCGACTCATGGCGCGTGTTCCATCCTGAAGTTTCAGAAGGAATCGAAGAACAAATGGTTAATGGTAAATCGTCAAATAGTAAATCCATCCATAATCTTCGTGGTCAGCGTCAGCAGAACTTACAGCGAGGAATCAATATTATTGATGGCAAAAAAGTACTCGTAAGATAAAAAATAAACAATAACGATAACGATAACTAAATAGTTAAGGTTAGCGTTAAGGTTAACGTTGAGAAAATGGTAAATGATTTGAATTTCCTCGAAGAGAAAATCCTGAGCGACGGTACTATCAAGCAGGGAAACATCCTGAAGATAGACAACTTTCTGAACCATCAAATTGACATCAGCATCACGCGGCAGATTGCACACGAACTGCAGCAGCGCTTTCGTGATGTAGAAGTGAACAAGGTGCTGACCATTGAGGCCAGCGGTATCACTATCGCTACGATGTTGGGCTATCTGTATGATGTCCCTGTGGTGTTTGCCAAGAAAGGTGAAACGGCCAACAGTACGGACGACAAATACATGTCGCAAGCCTATTCGTTCACCTATAAGCGGATGAACAATGTGTTCGTATCGAAGCCCTATCTGCATGCAACCGATCGTGTGTTGATTGTCGACGATTTCCTGGCTGATGGTCATGCAGTTCATGCCCTCATCGACTTGGTACACCAAGCTGGCGGCCAAGTGGTCGGTATCGGTATTGCCGTAGAGAAAGGACAACAGCAAGGCGGCAAACGGTTGCGTGAGGAAGGCTATCGTCTCGAATCAATTGCCATCATCGAAGAAATGGATTGGGAAACACAAAAAATAAGGTTCCGCGAAAGGAAAGAATAAGGCCCCAACCCAAGGTATACAACAAACAGGAGCAAATGCTCCTGTTTTTGTTTACAGGTCCAGCATCATGTTAGCGTTGATGGCATCCGCCATTACAGAAGGTACTCCACATTCTTTCGATATTTCCGTCCAGTGTGAAGCGGCTTCGCAGACTTCATCAATGATAGATGCCGCATCCTTGATGTTGTTCATGGTGGCGAATGCCTGCATATCGTTTCTGGTAATGTCGTCGAACTTTCCATTGATAGACATCTGATGTGTTGCCGTCCAACCACCTTCCGGATTATAGGCATAGCCCAAATCGTAGGCTGGCGAGAGTCGCCATTTGCCATCTTCTTCCATTAAGAAAGAGATATTTTTGGTGTGGTCGTCTTGATTTCGAACCACTACGTTGAACACCATGCGACGGAACATCTCTCTGGCTTCAGAATACGATAGCCGTAATACTCGCATCACGTTGAAAGCCTGCTCATAGGAATAGGCTCGATGAAGCCTATAATCATAATGGGCTATGCCGCAGAGGGTCTGCATGTGTACCTTTTTCCCATCCTTTCGATCAAAACGTTTTGTAAGGAAATGAGCTCGTCCGTTTTCCTCAATGAGAGAACATTCTGACATATCTATGCCACAGGCCTTAGCTAACTTATAAAATGAATACTCCAATCGTCCGTAGTTCTCGGTCTCTTTGAATCCTGCTTTGGCAGAGACTCCATCAAGTTTGATGAGGTAATAGTCAAAGCCAGCCGGAGCCTCCACTTGACCAGAACGGACTTCTCCTGTCTCCTTATTATAAGCAATGATAGCTTTAGCACGTTGACCACCAGCAGAGGTGCCAAGGCGCAGTATCTCTGCAATAGCTGCTTTCTTATCATCATTGATGTTTGTGCCAAAAGACGATTTCTCTGCAAGGGCATCTCTGGCCACTTCCACCAATTTGTCAATCTCGAATCTGGCATCTGGGTCATAAGATGTTTCTATAGCTGGTTCAAACTCTAATGCTCCCATACAGCGTTTGCCTAAGAAGCAAAGTGACTTAATGGGATTGCCACTCGATTGCCCAGTCAATGCCAGCCACTTGTCAAACAGGGCACGTCCATAAGTGTCAGGCAGAGAATCTGCCAACATGCCGGGCAGACCTTGAAAGGTGTCACTTCCCAAATTGGCAAAGGAATAAACTCGTCCTTCTCTGACTGGCATCATCAATGGGGAAGGCTCCAAACTCCGTCCAATAAAACTTTGGTCATACTCAAATCGAGCAACTCCATACCTGTCGTCCCAATTAAAGATGCCTACGGGTATGCCGAACATACTGACTTTCGCTACATCTACCATTCCGAATCCTCCTTATCTGTATGATTAAGCCGTCCAAAAGCTCGTTGGCGTTGGTGCTTGGCTGTATTAGATTGAACAAGATGATAGTATTCGCTGGGACTCAGCTGCTCTTCATCCACCAAAGGCTGTAGCACGTCTAGTTTTCCTAAAGTGCGTAGTACTCTCAAGAGAGAATCAAACGAACCGATTTCCCCCTTCTCAATTTTCTTCAAAGAAGAAAGAGACACTCCAGCAGCATCAGCAAGACTCTGCTGGGTGATGTTCTGTCTTAGCCGGACAGTTTTCAAATGATTGCCTATCCTGTTAAGGATTATGGCATCTGCAAGCATATAAACATCATCCATAACGGTTCAATATTAAACTTTTGCGCAGCAAATATACAAATAATAGTTTAATAATGAGCTATTATTGGGGATTTTTTCTTAATTAAGTGCTTTTTTTGATAAGTTTTTCTGAATTCAGAAACTTTTCTCGCACAAAATACCTATTAGGCATTTACCATTTTACCCTAACGGGATGCTAGCTTAAATCCGAGTCGAATTCAGCGTTCAAACCCTTCGAATTCAGCGTAAATTCGACCCGTATTTAGGCTTCAAACGTTCCGCATTTAGCCTATAGGAAGTAAACCTTATCGTCCAATAACCCAAGGTTATTGAAGAATAACCCAAGGTTATTGCAGCATAATGCCTGGTTATTATCAACCCCAGTCTTCTCGGGAGGGTGCACGTGCGATGCCCAGGATTGTGCAAGTGTAGCCTCGAGGAGGGTGCAAATGCAGACCTTAATACCCCACTTTCTGCAACCAGATTGGCCATTTTGCCACATCATTCCTTCAAACTGAGGTCAAAGTGCAGGAATTCAGAACGACTGATATGTGCGCTAAATAGAGGGAAAAGTATCGGAATGAGGTGTTATGCATGTCTTTTGAGGCCTGAAAAAGCAGTTTTTTGATGAATTCTGTCCCTTTTTTGAGCGTTTGCTTCATAGGCAAGACGCTTTACTGATTTCGTAATTCGTTGTCTTACAGCCTTTTAGATGAATAAGAATCTGCCCGCGGTTACAGTTACAGTTGTTACAGTTAATTTTTGAGATGTGTCGATTCTCTCTATATTATATATAACTATCTATATATCAATTAGTTATAAAGAATTATAAGGTGTGTAGTAACCCTTGATTTCTAATTGTCACAACTGTAACTGTCACACTTTGGCCAGGATGATGAACTTACATTTTCTCTAACTGAGACTGAGATTCGAGACTGACGATGAGGAGTTTCATTTATCAATTATCTTTAACCGTTATAACTATAAACTTTTTCCCTGTTTTATTTGGTGGTTTCAAAGAAAGTGTTTATATTTGCATCGCCTAACTTAAAAGAAAATGGAAATGGAAACTGTCAACTTACCTATTGAGAACCTCCGGCGTTTTGCTTGGTGGCAGAAAGCAGCGATGGTGATGCTTGCTATGATGGCCTCAGCCTCATTGTGGGCTACTGACTTTATTATCGACGTCAAACTCATCGGTGGTAGTAAATCTACGGTGGAATCTGAGATCGAGGCCTACAAGAAAAAGGGCTGGACTTTGGTCGATAAGGATTTGAACGCGAAGTGTGGTGCGGCAAGCGACTATATCTACTTGATTTACTTGACGGCCAGCGATGAATCGAATGAAGTTCCATTCATTACTGATTTCTACCTTAGCGATAGTGATTCTGATCCCAACCTGGGCGATCATAGTGCCAAGAACCCGCCTAACGAGTTCACAGACTCGAACGGACGTGTATTCTATCTCTCGGGTTACAGAGGTGACAGCCATTTCACTAGTAGTGTGCATGGTAACCTGAACAGCAAAACCAGTGGTGACAACATTTATCTGTATTATACCAGGGCAAAGTTTCCTGACAGACACGGTGTGACCGCTATCTCGTTCAACGACAATTCGAGTGGAGCTGTCGGCAAAAACGGCGGATCAAAAGCCTACGACGTGAATGCAGGAGCTAGTGGCGAATATATCTACATGCACCTTTCAACAGCAACGATACCTCTCCCTACCATCTTCAACATCAGTACGGTTGATGACTGGAATGAGTTGGCTTATTATATCAACAACGGCATAGATGACTGTGCGGGTAAATACGCTCGTCTAAATAACGATGTAGGTACTGTGACGGAGATCATAGGTATATCGGGACATCCATTCCGTGGAACCTTCTATGGCGATTGGAACACATTGAATGTTGACATCAACCTCAATAAAGATGGTGTGGCTCCTTTCGGCAGCATCGATGGAGCGACGATTGTGAGACTCAACGTTACAGGATTCGTCTATGGAGCCAATCACGCTGCAGGTCTGGTAGGTGGTTGCGCTTCAAACAAAGTGAATATTATCGAGGAATGCAACATCAGTACAAATGTCCACAGCGCAACATATGCAGGCGGTATCGTTGGTCATGGAGGTCATGGAGAATTGACATTGATGGACTGTCTCTACAACGGGACAATCGGCAGTTTCGGCAACTACGCAGGTGGATTGCTTGGCTGGTGTGACGAGCTGAAACTGAAACTGAAAGACTGTGTGTTCAATGGTGAGTTCATACCAGGCGAAGGCGGCAAGTATCACCCTATTGCCTGCAAAAACGGCCAAAGCCCGGTCGATGCAACCATCGAACGCGCTTTCTATAAGAACACCATTACGCCATCAGAGTTAGGTGATAACTTAATCCCAGGAGGAAACGGCATTCCTGTAAGCTATCTCTTTGATTTCGAGAAGGGTATGGACGGATGGACACTCGCGAATGGTAATGCTTCAGGAATCGTATCAAACGACCAGCATACAGGCAACAAGTGTTTCATGTTTGCGAGCAGCGATCAAGACCAGATGCTGATTTCCCCACAACTCCGAGGCTATGGAAAGATAAATGTGTATTTCTACATGAGAGGTGAAGCCGAGAGGAACATCTCCTTCCAAATTGGAACTTCCACCACGACGAACGACCCAGAAGCCTTCAAGTGGTCTGAGGCTCAAACTATTCTTGTCAAGAATTGGAGTGCTACTTTCGCGGAAATCAATGCTGGTGCAAAATACCTCGCTATCAAATATGTTGGCGGTAGTTCTGCTCTCTGCATTGATGATATCTGCATAGAGGAAATGCTCTATAAGCCTGCCGAACTGAATGTCGATGAGGTTCTTCCAGAAAGTGCCGAGATAGCGTGGACGGGTAATGCTGAAACATACAATGTACGATACAGACAAGGTCCTACGTTCTACGAATCGTTTGATATCGCACCCATCAGTTGGAGAGTACATAACGAAGGAGGTAATAGTGCCACCAACTGGGCAGTACGTAGCCTTGCAGGCATTGATCTGCTAGATGCTCATAGCGGCACAAATGTAGCGATGGGTCGTAGTCTCGACTATGCGAATCAAACCCCTTATGCTGTTGACAACTGGCTTGTATCACCTCAGGTGACTTTGGGCGGAACCCTGAGTTTCTGGCTCCTTGACGATGGTAGCAAGCACGAACACTATGAGATTTGGGTATCGACCACAACTATTGAACAGGAAGCCTTCGAGTTTGTCGCAGATCCGGGATACGGCAATTCTCTCGCTTATCAGTGGCAGGAAATCACGGTCGATCTAAGCAAATACGAAGGGATGACAGGTTATATCGCTTTCCGCTTGAAAGACGAGGGTAAGGATCTCCTGCTCATCGATGATGTGAGCATCTATCCAAGCGACTGGATTACCTTCACAACGACAGAACCTGGCATCGCATTGGCCGACTTGAAACCAGGTACTACCTACGAGATTCAAGTGCAAGGAGTGAAGGGCAATGAAACCACCAACTGGTCATCCGTTACCACTTTCACTACTGCGACCATCGAGGGCCAGGATGTGAATAAAGACGGAACTGTGGATACTCAGGATGTACTTGGTATTTACGACTTTATGCAACAATCGGACGGAAGCACTCCTCCTGGAAGGTTTGACGTAAATCATGACGGTCTCGTTGACACCCAGGATGTGTTAGAGATCTACAAATATATCCAAGAGCATTAACAGACACTCGATAACTCATTTAAGGGCGCAAGTGTGCATTTTTTGACCTGCGAAGTGTGTAGCTAGGCGACAATTACTACACCATCTCGTACGGTATGTGCAAAAAAATGGATGCTTGCGCACTTTTTTTTGTAACTTTGCAGCGTAGAAAAATGCAAGAATGCAAAAATGCATCAATGCAAAAATGAAAGACAATGTAAATAGTAAATAGTCAAATAGTAACTAAGATTATGAAAATTATTGTATTAGCAAAGCAGGTACCTGACACGCGTAATGTAGGTCCTGAAGCTATGACACCAGAAGGAACTGTCAATCGTGCAGCTCTTCCTGCTGTATTTAACCCAGAGGATTTGAATGCCCTTGAGCAGGCAATCCGCCTGAAGGAGCAGAATCCAGGTTCTACCATCACGATGCTGACAATGGGTCTCCCAAAGGCCGCAGAAGTACTTCGCGAGGGTTTGTATCGTGGTGCAGACAATGGTATCTTGTTGACTGACCGTGCACTTGGTGGTGCCGACACATTGGCTACCAGCTACACATTGGCTCAGGCCATCAAGAAGATTGGTGAGTACGACATCATCCTTTGTGGTCGTCAGGCTATCGATGGTGATACCGCTCAGGTAGGTCCACAGGTTGCTGAAAAGTTAGGACTTACACAAATCACTTATACAGAAGAAATTCTTGAGTGCACGAAGGACAAGATTGTTGCCCGTCGTCATATTGACGGTGGTGTTGAAACCGTTGAAGCTCCCCTTCCTATCGTAGTAACCGTAAACGGTAGTGCCGCTCCTTGCCGTAGCCGCAACGTGAAGCGTATCATGGCTAACAAGAAAGTGGAATTCACCACTTGGGGTGCTGCTGACATCGACGCTG
>Ga0310696_10003110_pt1 | contig 21018 bp, 19 predicted proteins | sample AusTroGonzalo_MG_4_FD_203885 | JGI IMG/M metagenome (GOLD analysis project Ga0310696, IMG submission 203885) | Bovine rumen microbial communities from tropical cattle in Woodstock, Queensland, Australia - Gonzalo_02 (v2) (version 2) | ecosystem: Host-associated > Mammals > Digestive system >... | reverse complement strand
CACTTTTTTTTGAAATATGCAAGAAAAATTTGAAAAAATTAACTATTCGGTTTCGGAGGTGAAAGATGCGCCGTTATAGAGGCGTTCAACCGAGATATTACCCCACTCTTTCCATACCGGCAGAGAAGGGTCGTCCAACAAGGCATCTACCGAGCAAGGGATACCTTGTATGACATTCTTTTCCAGAAAATCTTTCTCTATTTGCCACACGATATTCATATATGCCGCCACGTCATGTCCTTTGTCTTTGATACGCCAAATAGAGTATTTCCAACCTTTCTTCTTGAGTTGTGACGCAATATAACTGCTTCCCCAGACACCTTTGCCAAAAGCGCCATAGTGATTATACGCAACCGCCTTGTCGGCAGTGCCGTGGAGAAGGAGCAGCGGACAGGGCTCTGACTTAAATGAAGGAGCGCCATTATTGCTAATCAAACCACCGGCAAAACTCATTATTCCTTTGAACCGAAATCCTTCCGGCAAGCCTTCTGTCTGTCCGTTAGCCACCGCCTGAGCACAAGCGAGGGAAATGATGGCTCCGGCAGAACTGCCTGCCAAAACTATATTATTGACATCTATGCCCAACTCCGGATGTGCCGCCAGAAACGAAACCGCAGAAAAGACATCCTCCACTCCCATCTGCTGGGAATGGACAAAGTGCTTGACCGACTTGGCCGCTCCTGCAAGCCCTTTGCCCATCTTATAGCCTTTCATGCCAAGCCGGTAGTCGATGGCAACAACCGGATACCCGTTGTCATTCAGCCTCTTGAACCAAGGCAGAATATAGGCCTCATTACGCGCTCCCATGAGAAATCCGCCGCCAAAGACATACAGAATGGTCGGTTTTTGCAAATCCTCTGCCGGGCGATGTATATCCAGAAAAAGCGAACAAGTGTCTTTCTGAGCAAAGAGAAATGTCTCCTGCGCGCGTACAAGGACGCACAACGACAAAACTATCAGAACAAGAATAATCCTTCTCATGGCCATAATGAATAATTTTGCTCGCAAAGGTACAACTTTTTTCTAATATATACAAACAAACGATACTTTTTTTTGCATATTTCAAAAAAAAGCAGTATTTTTGCCGTCCGAATTGACAAACCATGTATATTCATCTGGATTGCAATAATTTCTTCGTGAGCTGCGAGTTGGTGTCGCGGCCGGAATTGAGGGGGACTCCTGTCGTAGTTGCCAATGACAACGGCAATAACGGCGGTATCATCCTTGCGCTCAATCAGGAAGCCAAGGCTGTCGGCCTGAAGCGCGGCAATCCGCTTTTCCAAGTGACACAGATTATTGAAAACCAGAAAGTAACGGTCATTGACGTTCACCACCACCTCTATCACGAAGTGTCGCATCATATCATGGACGAAGTGCGTCAAACGGAGATGGTGCTGGACTTTGTACAATACAGCGTGGATGAGTTCTTCGGCCAGATGCCGGAAGACGACCCTGCCCTACTGCGCAGATATCTGCAAACGCTCAAGGATCTTATTCTCGAAAAAACCAGTATCCCCGTCAGTTGCGGTGCCGGTCTCACCTATACGCTCGCCAAGACAGCCACTTGGTTTGCCAAGCATTATCCGGCTTATGGGGGCATCTGTATCATGCCGGCCGACAAACGCGAAGCAGCGCTTGCCAAGGTGCCTGTAAAAGAAGTATGGGGCATCGGACGACGCAGCATCAAAACGATTGTCACTCAAGGCGTCCAAACAGCGCTCGATTACTCGCTGCAACCGGAAGCCTGGGTGAAACGTCAATTCGGTGTAGTCGGTTTGCGTACATGGAAAGAGTTGAACGGCATACCGGCTATCACTATTGCGAGCCACGAACGGCAGAAATCGATTATGTACAGCCGCACGTTTGCCCATATGACGAACAACAAGACCGTGCTTCTGCGTGAACTGAGCAATTATGCTTCTTCCGCGACCCGCAAACTGCGCGAACAAGGTTCGCTATGCCAGACAGTCACCATCTTTCTTGCTACCAACCGTCACCGCGAGGATTTGGCACAATACAACGCAGATGACACGCTTAAACTGAGCACCGCCACCGACGACTCCGCACAAATCATTCACGCGGTCAAGCAGCTGTTAGACAGTCTTTTCCGCGAGAACTACCAATATAAGCAAGCCGGTGTCATCTTAGGGCAATTACAAAACAATCAGAGCATCCAGTTGGACCTTTTTGCTCCGAACCAGGTGGACGAGCGAGCCAAACAGAAACGGCTCATGCAAGCGATAGACGGCATCAACAAACGTTTCGGGCGCAATCAGATACATTTTGCCGTACAGGGTTCTGAGGCGGACGATTCCGAACAACCCGCCGGCTTTATGAGACCGAAGATCGTTGAGTAGTGAGTAGTGAGAATTGAGAATTAAGAATTATATATGAAAGAACATTTTGCATTAGTCACCGGCGCCTCTTCCGGCATGGGATTAGAGTTCGCCAAACAATTAGCCCAACGCGGTTATAACCTGCTCATTGTAAGCAATGTACCGGAGATATTTGAGGCGGCTAAGGGGTTACAGGTTACAGGCGACGGGTTACAGGACGGTTCTACGAACCTACAGGTTATCCCCCTGCAGATGGATTTGGGACAGCAGGGTTCTGCGCGCGAACTATATGAATATACGCACGCGCATGAGATAGAGGTGGAGGTACTGGTCAATAATGCCGGTGTATATCACGACAAAGACATATTGGACGACAGCGAAGGCTTTACCGGTCTTATCATGAACCTGCATATGTACACACCTGCGATGCTGTGTTACCTCTTCGGCAAAGATATGCGGGAGCGTCGCAAAGGATATATACTCAATGTATGCTCGGTAACAAGCAAGATGGCGGCACAGCGATTGGGTACGTACGGCGGCACGAAAGCTTTTTTGAGCCATTTCACACGCGCGCTTCATATCGAGTTACGCCAGTACGGCGTACATGTGACGGATGTCAGTCCGGGCGCCGTCGATACAGGCCTCTATTCCATCAGTCCGGTATTGACCAAGATTGGCAAATGTCTGGGCATCATTGTCAGCCCGCAGACGCTGGTTCGCCGTGCGCTGCGCGCCCTCTTCCGCGGACGTGCAAAAACAACAATACCCACCGTTTTCTGGCGAGTATTGTGTTTCCTTATTCTTTTAGCGCCCACTTGCTTATTGCGCCTTATACGTCGTTTAGGGTGGTTCTAAAAGACTCCCAGACTATTGAGGAAAATAATGATTATCGCTGCCGGCACCAAGAAACGCAAGGCAGCGATATATATTTTACGCGCCCATCGTTTGATAATGCCCTTTTCCGCATATAGCACACCTTTGGTACCGCTTTTCGGAAGAGCCCAGCCCACAAACAGCGACATACCTAATGCGCCAAGCGGCATCATTATACAAGCGGTCACTTCGTCAAATCCGTCAAAGAGCAGCGGAACAAACGTACAGAGCAAAATCAAAGCAACAATAACAACAGACGAAATGAGCACACTCTGATGACGTTTCAGTTTGTCTCCACTGGCCTCACAGATAAACGCAACAGCCACTTCCATGAGTGAGATAGTGGAAGTCAACGCCGCGATACATAACAAGGCGAAGAAAAGCACGCTACTGAACCATGAGAATGACATCTGCTCCAAAATAGCAGGAAGTACGACAAACACCAATTGGGGCCCCTCTGCCGGGTTAAAACCGAAAGCAAAAACAGCCGGGAAAATAATGACACCGGCTAAAATCGCCACTAAAGTATCCAAGATGATGACTTCTATCGAAGTTCTCGTAACACTTTGATTCTTAGGCATATACGCCCCGTACGTAATGAGCGCGCCCATACCGATGGAAAGGCTGAAGAAACATTGTCCCATTGCCTCCATGATTACTCTCGGCGTAATCTTCGAGAAATCCAATTCAAAGAAAAAACGCATACCGACATTGCTGCCGTCGAGCATCAGCACACGGCCCGCCATCAGCAGCATCATTATCAGCAGCATCGGCATGAGAATCTTACTCAGTTTCTCAATCCCTTTATTCACATCAAACCACAGCCCCCGTCAGAAATACCGGCAGGAGACTGAAAGCAATCATTCTCGGAGTGTTTGAAGACACCTCGGTAAAATGCTCGGTAAGCGCCTCTGCGCTCAAGCCGTCGAACGTATTAAACAGTGCCTCGAACAGGTAATTGAAACACCACCCCGTCACGACAAAATAGAATCCCATAATGATGAACGCCGTCATCATACAGAGCCAACTGAGCCACTGCCAATGATTATTGCCGTTCAGCTCCCGAAACGCGCCAAATGCACTTTTGCCGGAACGCTTACCGATCAGGAACTCCGTCATAATCAGCGGCAAGCCGAACAGCAGTACGCACAATAGATAAACCACCAGAAACGCCCCACCGCCGTTTTCTCCGGCGATATAGGGGAACTTCCATATATTACCCAATCCGACAGCACTACCGGCTGCCGCCATGATAAGGCCTATTTTAGAAGAGAAAGAACTTTTCTTGCGTTCACTCATACAAATACTTTTTTTCTCTGCTATTTACATCTGCCAGGTCTCCAGCGTTGCTGTCAACTCGTCAAAAGTCTTAGCTTTCGCCTTGGACCGAATATCTGCAATCTGCTGATTGACAGCAGCATCGTAGGTTTCCGCTTCTACATTTCGGATGACACCGAGTGCTATCGGCAGCGGAGAGTCTCCGCCGACGGCTACTCCATTCGGGTCGGTCGGGCCCATCAACGCCAAGAGTCGATGCAAGGTCGGATCGGCTTGCGTAGCATCATGCGTGAGTACACGGGGGTCATCTGCCGGCACGACAATGATACGCGGTACAAAGGTCTGCGGATCAATCTCTATTGCTAAACCTTTATCGTTCTCCTTGCCAAAGATCATCTTCTCGCCATGCTTGAGCACGATAGAATGCTCGGCACGCTGCTCTCTATCGGCTATCCACGCGTGCGTACCATTATTAAATATTACGCAGTTCACCAGACATTCTACGATTGAGCATCCTTTATGCTGCTGCGCTGCCACCAAACAATCTACCGTTGTCGGCATATCTACATCCAGCGTACGGGCAAAGAAAGTACCCCGTGCGCCAAGTACCAGTTCAGCCGGAATAAAGGGACGTTCTACCGTTCCAAAAGGACTCGATTTGGAGACAAAGCCCTTTGGGCTTGTAGGCGAGTACTGGCCTTTCGTCAAGCCGTAGATGCGGTTGTTGAACATGCAGACATTCAAGTCCACATTACGGCGGATCTCATGGATAAAATGATTACCTCCGATAGCTAGACAGTCACCGTCTCCTGACATCTGCCAAACGGTCAACTCCGGATGGCTCGTCTTGACTCCGGTAGCGATAGCGCCACCTCTGCCGTGAATAGTATTGAAGCCGTATGTATTGAGATAATGCGGCATTCGGCTGGAACAACCGATACCCGATATAACCGCCACTTGATGGGTCGGGATGCCTATCTGCGCCATTGCTTTTTGCAATGCCATACAAATAGCATGGTCACCGCACCCGGGACAAAAACGAACGTATTGGTCTGATTTGAATTGAGAAGCTTCCATAGTACTACTTTTTAACAAAATTTACGATACGTTCCACAGCGAAAGGTTGCCCTTGAATTTCATTATACTGCTCTATAGAAATGCCCTCGCAGCTATTGCGAAGATAGCCGGCAAATTGCCCGGTATTTAATTCGCACACGATTATACGCTTGTACTGACTAAGCACTTCTTGCGTATTTTTGGGCAACGGAGCAATGAAATTGAACTGCGCCAGAGCACAATTCAGTTCGTTGGCAGCAGCATGCAAATGCCCTTCCGTACTCCCCCATCCTACGAGTAATGTATCGCTCGAAGTATTGCCTTGCACCTTCAAAAGCGGAATCCGATCGGCTATTTGCGCTATTTTGGCTTGCCGCGCCCGAACCATTTTCTCATGATTCTCAGGGTTCGTAGAAATCGTTCCTTTCTCCGCGTCACGCTCCAGACCTATGTTACGGTGCTCATAGCCTTCCATACCCGGGTATGCCCAGTAACGGACACCCCGTTCGTCCCGAAGCGCAGGATTAAAATGCCCTTTCAGTTCCTCAGGAACAGTCTGCGGATGTATCTCCGGCAGTTCCGCCAGTTTGGGCACGCGCCACAAGCCTGTTCCGTTTGCCAGATAGGTGTCAGTCAGCAAAATGACCGGCGTCATATTCTCCAAAGCGATCTTGCACGCCTCATAGGCAAAATCAAAGCAGTTGGCGGAAGTGGAAGCTGCCAGTACGACAGCAGGGCACTCGCCGTTGCGTCCGTAGAGAGCCTGTAACAGGTCGGTCTGCTCAGTCTTGGTAGGCAGGCCGGTAGAAGGTCCTCCGCGTTGTACATCAACCACCACTAACGGCAGTTCAGCCATTACGGCAAGACCGATTGCTTCGGATTTGAGGCTGAGTCCGGGACCGGAAGTAGTCGTACATGCCAAATCGCCGGCAAAAGCGGCTCCGATAGCCGTGCAGACACCAGCAATCTCATCTTCCGCCTGGATTGCCATAACATTCATATCCTTACGAGCCGCCAGTTCATGCAAGATATCGGTAGCGGGCGTAATCGGGTACGAGCCCAAGAACAAGTGCTTCCCCGCTTTCTGCGCCGCCGCAATGAGTCCCCACGCCGTTGCTTTATTACCGGCGATGGAGGTAAAATTAGACCGCTCTGCTGTAAGACCGTTATCACTGTTAGACCGCTGCGCTGCAAGACGTATCTGGTTCACACTGAGTGCCAAATTCTGACCATAGTTATAGCCGTCCACCATGACCTTTGTGTTCGGTTCTATGAGGGCAGGTTTCTTGCGGAACTTGTCTTCAAGCAGGTGAATGGCCTTATCCATCGGCAGATCAAAGAGCCAGTAAATCAGTCCCAGAGCGAACATATTCCGGCTCTTGAGCATGGATTTGTTATCCAGTCCTGTGTCCTTGAGCGCCTCTTTGGCCAGCGTGGTCAGCGGCACCGGTACTATCTGTACCGTCTCGGGAATACCGAGTTCCGTGAACGGGTTATCCGTTTTGAACTGCGCTTTCTCCAAATCTTTCGCAGCAAGCGAATCGGTGTCCACGATAAGGATAGCGTGGTCGTGATAATGCCTGCTCATCGCACTCACCTTAAGCGCCGCGGCATTCATCGCCACCATGACATCCGCCTTGTCGCCAGGCGTATAGACCTGCGCTCCTAACTGTACCTGGAAGCCGCTCACGCCGCCTATTGTACCTTGCGGCGCGCGAATCTCCGCCGGGAAATCCGGCAATGTGGATATCTCATGACCGAGAATGGCACTAAGAGACGAGAACATGTTTCCCGTCAGCTGCATACCATCTCCTGAGTCCCCACAAAAACGAACTACAATGTTTTGCATTTTTCGGTTATACACAAAAATCGGCCGCAAAATTACAATTTTTTTTTGAATTATGCAAATTAATTTGCACATATGAGTTTTTTTTCGTACCTTTGCGCCCAAATTGTGACAAATTAGCTAAATTAATTGATTGTATTATGAAACGAGTATTTTTTGTTCTTTCCGTTCTCGCGCTCACCACGTGCGCGTGGGCTGAACCTGTTCTTCGTCACCTGGACACCAACGGTCAGAAAGGTGAGTGTCTGTTTAAAGAGGATGCAAATGGATTTGCAGAGTACAAGACCGTTATTCCTTTCCAAGTTAATGCAGAAGAAGCAGTTAACAATGTCGATGCATGGGTAAAAGGTTTAGGCCAGAGTGTGGAAGTGAAAGACCTTAAGAAAGAAGAAAACATCGTCTCTTTCCGAGGCAAAGTGAATGTGAACGAAGACCTGTCGCTCTTCCGCGTGATGGTAGCAGACTCTGCACGCTATTACGCAAAAGCCGAGAGCCAACTCTATTTTGATTGCATCATTGAGGTGCGCGAGGGACGTCTGAGAATCTTATTCAACGACATCCTTTCCGAGAAAGAGTCCATCAGCGGCAGTTATATCGAAAGCGAAGGCCCCATTAATGACCTCCACTGGAATCGTCTCAACGGTATTCGTCAGCAACAAGCTAAATCGAAGAGTAATGCCAAGAAATGGAACAAAGCCATTAACTTCGAGAACAAGCTCTATCAGATTGAGCATCAAGTGATTGCAGACCTGGCACAGTCTCTGAGAGCCAGTATGATGAGTTACACCGAAGAAGAGTGGTAATTATGAAAAAGGCTCTTTTACTCATATGCGCGTTATGCTCCATGACGATGCTTTTTGCGCGCACAAAAGTGACTCAAGGCGATTTCAAAGAATTGAAAGGTGAGCGCTTTGTAGGTACATCGCTGGATTTCTCGAAAGCCAAATTCGACGGCCGCAATCTGGAAGCGCATTTGTTCTCAATGAATATCTCTCAAACGGACTGGAAAGCATTTGAGACATCGTGTTGCGTAGCCATTAACATGGCCTATGCGTACAATATTCACGGAGAGTTGACCTTGGGTTTGAAGAGTGCCAAGAAGACGAAGTATTATATTCTAATTCAGCCGCTTGATATTGACCTCGATGACGGTGAGTGCGATGTAAGAATCACGCTCAAGGATTCAGCAACAGGTCAGACCATTGCGGTAGCAGAGAGCGATTCGAAGGCAAAGGAAACGGACCTGATGAAAAGTTTTATGCGTAATTTCGAAGACCGCAGTTTCTGGGAGTACAACATACTCCACTCCATGACCATGATAGGCTTCAATGCTTTGTCCGACATTTTGGATTTCTAATAAAAACCCGAAAAAAGAGAAAAATTGGCATATGCTCTTGCATATGTCATTTTTTTTTTGTAATTTTGCGCCCGATTTTGTGTGTAATCACCAAAACAGCATTAGTTGAATTAATTTATAAAGAAATAAAATTATGGCAAATGAGAAGCAACAGAGCGGTTTGATGTTCAATGCGTTGACCGCGGGAAGTAAGATTGTAGGTAACATCACAGCAGACAGTGATTATCGAATTGACGGTTTGATTGAAGGCGATCTTCAGTGTACCGGCAAGGTTGTTATAGGCGAAGCCGGTCGAATCAAGGGCACAGTAGGTTGCCAAAACGCAGAGATATTGGGTTTGATGGAAGGCAAGATCACCTGTCACCAGCAGTTGTCTCTCCGCGCAAGCGGTAAGATAATCGGTGACGTACATACCAAGACGCTCATTGTAGAACCCGGTGCACAGTTCAACGGAACGTGCTCTATGGGAAGCGAGAAGGTTGCACCTTCTACTTCCGTTAAATAGTTAAATGGTTAAAATGGTTTTGATTGTATCAAAACGTTAGATTGTTATGAAGATTAAACCATTTCGTGGAATACGGCCTCCGAAAGAGTTGGTGGAACAAGTGAGCAGCCGACCGTACGATGTCCTGAATAGCGAAGAGGCGCGCGCAGAGGCAAAGGGTAACGAGAAATCGCTGTACCATATTATCAAGCCGGAAATCAATTTTGCACCAGGCACTGACGAGCATGACCCGCGCGTTTATGACGCTGCCGTGGAGCAGTTCAAGTTATTCAAACAGAACGGTTGGCTTGTGCAGGACAAAGAAGAGAAATACTATGTGTATGCACAAACGATATTAGACCGCGACGAAGCCGCTCAAGGACAAAAGACCGCTTCGCTCAAAGACAAAAGCCCGTTAGGCGGGAAGACGCAGTATGGCCTGGTTGTCGGTGCATGGGTGGATGATTATTTGGAAGGTCGCATCAAAAAGCACGAGTTGACGAGAAGGGACAAAGAGGAAGACCGAATGAAGCATGTGCGTGTACTGAATGCCAATATGGAGCCTGTATTCTTCGCCTATCCTCACCGCGATGATTTGGACGCTATCGTAGCCGAGGTAACCAAGGGTGAACCGGAATATGACTTTGTGGCAGCGCCGGAAGGATTCCGTCACACGTTCTGGGTGATAAACGACCAAGCGACCATTGACAGAATCACAAAGATTTTCGCCGAAATACCGGCAATGTATATTGCAGACGGACACCACCGCTCTGCCGCAGCGGCCCGAGTGGGAGAAGAACTGAAGAACCTCTCCCCGACCCTCTCCTCAAGAGAGGGAGATAATTTCCCGGAGTACGAGTTCTTTATGGCGGTGTGCTTTCCGGACAATCAGCTCAATATAATTGACTACAACCGCGTAGTGAAGGATCTGAACGGGCTGAGCGAAGAGGAGTTTTTGGAAGCCCTCAAGGAGGACTTTACTGTTGATTGTTATAATGGTGACGCTTCGCTTAATGATGTAAAGCCGAAGCGCTTACATAATTTCAGTCTGTATTTGGGCGGGAAATGGTACTCGCTGACGGCAAAGGAAGGCCGGTACGATGACAATGACCCCATCGGCGTACTGGACGTGACAATTTCGAGCAAACTGATTCTGGACAAGATACTCGGCATCAAAGATTTGCGGTCGGACAAGCGTATCGACTTTGTGGGCGGTATTCGCGGTTTGGGAGAATTAGAGCGGAGAGTGGATAGCGGAGAGATGAAGATGGCGCTTGCCCTCTACCCCGTTACAATGCAGCAGATTATTGACATCGCTGACAGCGGAAATATCATGCCACCGAAGACAACGTGGTTCGAGCCGAAGTTACGAAGCGGGCTTGTGGTACACGAACTAGGAAACTAGGAAACTAGGAATCCAGGAAACCAGGAATGAAGAAAGCAATATTATTCATATTAGCGGTGCTGTGTCTGAGTAGTTGTAGTATTCAGCAGCGGGTAAAACGGGCAGACAAGAAGTTCGCCATCGGTGAGTATTTCAACGCTGCAGATATATACAAGTCCTGTTACAGCCGGTTAAGCACGAAGAAAGACCGCGAGTTAAAGGGCTATGTAGCATACAAACAAGGCGAGTGTTACCGTGCCATCAACAACCCCCGTGCCGCGAACTGCTATCAGAGTGCATTGCGATGCAAATATCATTTGCAAGACTCCACGATTTTTCTTCACGCAGGACAAGTATTACAATACCAAGGCAAATACAAAGATGCGGCCAAGAGTTATGAGTTGTACCTGCAGTCGCACCCGGATGATTACGTGGCTCAAGCCGGCAGATATGCCTGTCTGAAAATAGAAGAATGGAAGAAAGAAGGGTCGCGTTACAAAATAGCGGAAGCGAAAGAGTTCAATCAGCGGCGTACGAGTAATTTTGCGCCGATGTATATCGGTTCTAATGACGACGCACTGATGTTCACTTCGAACAGGCAGGAGAAAGACAAGAGCAGTTCGAAGAAGATGAAACGCCCGAGTAACGTAACGGGACAGCAGTTATTCCAACTATACCAGACACGCAAGAACGCTGCCGGCGAATGGGAAGAAATTGAACTGGCGGAAGGCCTGTACGGAGGTGCAGAAGAGGAACAGCAGCAGGAGAACGACTCGACGGGTGGCAAGCAGGCCGGTACGGCAGAAATGGGTGTTTGCTGTTTCACCAAAGACGGACGTATTATGCTTTTCACCTACTCCAAACCGATAAACGGACAGGATTTAGGCGCCAAGATATACAAGAGTGAACGTGCCAGCGGCGAATGGGGTGAAGCACAAGAAGTCAAACTCTTTGCCGACAGTTCAATTACCGTCGGTCATCCGGCACTGAATCCCACCGGTGATACTTTGTATTTCGTGAGTGACGCACCGGGAGGAGAGGGCGGCAAAGATATTTGGATGGCAGAACTGGACGGCGGCGAATGGGTAAACGCTCAGCCTTTAGGAAAGGGTATCAATACCCCTGCGGATGAGATGTTTCCATATGTACACGAAGACGGTACGTTGTATTTCTCCTCCAACGGACACCCAGGATACGGAGGATTGGACATTTTTAAAGCGACCCGCGATACTACTGTGACAGACAGCGTAGTATGGGAATTATACAACATGGGGCCTGTTTTCAACGGCATCGGCGATGATTTCGGTATTACTTTTGCCGGCAACACTCAAAACGGTTTTTTCTCATCCAATAAGGGCGATAAGAAAGGCTTTGACAAGATTTACCGTTTCTGGTTACCGGAAATGGAATTTCTCGTAGAAGGTGTTGTAACCGACGAAGCAGGCAATCCGCTTACGGACGCACAGTTACGCATCGTGGGCAGCGACGGGACAAACAGCAAGTTGAACGCAAGGCGAGACGGCAGTTATAAGATTAAACTGAAAAAAGATGTCAAGTACGTAATGTTAGCTACCGCCCGGGGACACCTTAACGCCAAAGAGCAATGGAACACGCTGAACCTGAAGGACAGTAAGACATACACCATCAATTTCGCGCTCAACCCCATTAGTCGACCGGTGAAAATGGAAAATATCTTCTATGAGTTCGGTCGCTGGGAGATTACCAAAGCATCCGAGGAAGAGTTATTGCGACTTGTCAAGTTGCTTAACGACAACCCGAATATAACTATTGAGTTGAGTGCCCACACGGACTTGAAGGGTACAGATGAGTTCAATAACGAGTTGTCTCAGAAGCGCGCACAGAGTTGTTGCGATTTCCTTCTCAAACATGGCATCGAAAGCGAGCGTCTGACGCCGATGGGATACGGCAAAACGAAACCCGTTATCTGCGATAAAGCGCTCAACAAGCAATATCCGTTTATTCCGGTAGACCAAGTGTTGGATGAGGCATTCATCCTCAGTTTGCCGGCTGACAAGCAGGAGATTTGCAATGCCATCAACCGTAGAACAGAGTTCAAGGTTCTCAAAACAACGTATAAATTGTACTAATATGCAACAATATTTAGACTTATGCAAGCGTGTGCTGGAAGAAGGCACAATAAAGCACGACCGGACTGGCACGGGCACGATTTCCGTGTTTGGCCACCAAATGCGGTTTAAGATGGAAAACGGTTTTCCGCTGTTGACCACAAAGAAACTGCACCTCAAGTCCATCATCTACGAGTTGTTGTGGTTCTTGCAGGGCGACACAAATGTGAAGTATCTGCAGGAACACGGCGTACGTATTTGGAACGAATGGGCAGATGAGAACGGAGAGTTAGGCCCCGTTTATGGCCATCAGTGGCGCTCATGGCCGGACTATAACGGCGGGACTATTGACCAGATAGCCAATATTGTAGAGACCATCAAAAAGAATCCTGACAGCCGCCGTATGATGGTGAGTGCATGGAACGTAGCAGAGGTGGAGAAAATGGCGTTGCCGCCATGTCACTGTCTATTCCAATTCTACGTAGCGGACGGTAAGTTGTCGTTACAACTCTACCAGCGGAGTGCCGATATTTTCCTGGGCGTGCCATTTAATATTGCTTCGTACGCATTACTTCTGCAAATGATGGCACAGGTAACGGGACTGCAATGCGGTGATTTTATCCACACGCTCGGCGATGCACATATCTATTTGAATCACTTAGAGCAAGTGAAACTGCAGTTGACCCGTGAGCCGCGACCGCTACCTAAGATGGTTATCAACCCGGAAGTGAAAGATCTATTTGGATTCCAATTCGAAGATTTTACATTAGAAGGCTATGACCCGCACCCGCACATAGCCGGACAAGTGTCCGTTTGATAGTTTGGAAGTTTGAATGTTTGATAGTTTGAAAGTTTATGATAAGTATTATAGTTGCTATAGCAGAGAATTACGCAATCGGGAAGAAAGGTGATTTGTTATGCCATATGCCGGCAGACTTGAAGCACTTCAAAGAGATTACAAGCGGACACACGGTGATGATGGGAGAGCGGACATTTCTCTCGTTACCGAAACATCCCCTACCCAACCGCCGCAATATTGTGCTGACAGATGTAAAGGGAAAGACTTTTGAGGGTGCTGAGACCGTCTATTCGATGGAAGAGCTAAGAGCTAAGAGTGAAGAGCTAAGAGAAGAAGCATTCGTGATCGGTGGCGGAATGGTGTATAAACAGGCGATGGCGTTTGCGGACAAACTGTATATCACCCATATTCATCATAGTTGGCCGGACGCAGACACATTCTTCCCGGAGATAGACCCCGCTATTTGGAAGCAACTCAGCGCAGAGCGGCACGAAGCAGACGAGAATAACCCCTACGATTATACATTTGCAGAATATGGCAGACGATAAGAAAATTATATTTTCCATGGTGGGCGTAGGCAAGACGTTCCCGCCTCAAAAACGTGTATTGAATAACATTTACCTTAGTTTCTTTTACGGAGCTAAGATTGGTATCATCGGTTTGAACGGCGCCGGTAAATCTACTCTGATGAAGATTATCGCCGGTATTGAGAAAGAATACCAAGGTGAAGTCGTTTGGGCCCCCGGATATACAGTCGGCTATTTGGAGCAAGACCCTAAACTGGATCCGAACAAGACCGTTCGTGAAGTGGTACAAGAAGGCGTGCAACCAGTCATGGACATGCTGAAAGAATACGACGACATCAACATGGCTTTCGGCGAACCCGATGCGGACTTTGACAAGTTGTTAGCCCGCCAAGCGGAGTTGCAGGATAAACTGGATGCAGCAGACGCATGGAACATTGACCAGAAATTAGACCGGGCGATGGATGCATTGCGTTGTCCGCCGGATGATGCAAGTGTCACTACCCTCTCCGGCGGAGAGCGCCGCCGTGTAGCACTATGCCGTCTGCTATTACAACAACCGGATGTGTTGTTATTGGACGAGCCTACCAACCATCTGGATGCAGAAAGTATCGATTGGTTGGAACAGCACCTGCAGCAATATGCAGGAACCGTCATCTGTATCACCCACGACCGCTATTTCCTGGATAACGTAGCCGGATGGATTCTGGAACTGGACCGCGGAGAAGGTATTCCATGGAAAGGCAACTACTCCGGCTGGCTGGAACAAAAGACTGCCCGCATGGCAATGGAGGAGAAACAAGCCAGCAAGAGAAGGAAGACGTTGGAGCGTGAGTTGGAATGGATTCGTATGGCTCCCAAAGCACGTCATGCGAAACAAAAAGCCCGTTTGGAGTCCTATGATCGCATGTTAAACGAAGAGCAGAAAGCGAAAGAAGAGAAATTAGAAATATTCATTCCTAACGGTCCGCGTTTGGGAAATAAAGTTATCAATGCCGAAGGTGTAGCCAAATCATTTGGTGACAGACTGCTGTTTAAGGACCTCAATTTCATGTTGCCGCCGAACGGCATTGTGGGTGTCATCGGTCCTAACGGAGCCGGTAAAACGACTTTGTTTAGAATGATAATTGGTTCCGAAAAAGCAGACAAAGGTACGTTCAGCGTAGGCGAGACAGTAAAAATCGGCTATGTGGACCAACAACACACGGATATTGACCCTAACAAAAGTGTTTTTGAGACCATCAGTGGCGGCACCGAGTTCATCCGCGTGGCAGGAAGAGAGATTAATGCACGCGCTTATCTGAGCCGTTTCAACTTCACCGGTGCAGACCAAGAGAAAAAATGCGGAGTGCTGAGCGGCGGAGAAAGAAATCGTCTTCATTTGGCGCTGACGCTCAAGAGTGAAGCCAATGTGCTGTTACTTGACGAGCCGACGAATGACATTGATGTGAATACGTTGCGAGCCCTGGAGGAAGGATTGGAGAATTTCGCAGGCTGCGCGGTTGTCATTTCTCACGACAGATGGTTCTTAGACAGGATTTGTACGCATATTCTGGCTTATGAAGGGGACGGAAATGTCTTTTGGTTTGAAGGCAGTTACTCGGAGTACGAGGAGAATAAGAAAATGCGGTTAGGCGAAGAGGCCTGTGAACCTAAACGGGTTCGCTACCGTGGACTGAATGGTTAATGGTTATTGGTATTGGTAATTGGTGATTGGTAATTGTTACGCAGAGTTACAACATATATTCGTAAGCACGGATTGTTGGAAAAAGACAAACCTGTTTTGGTTGCCGTGAGCGGAGGTGCAGACAGTGTTTCCTTATTGGATGTGCTGATACGAGCGGGTTTCACATGTGTTGCTGCACACTGCAATTTTCATCTTCGCGGCGCAGAGAGCGATCGGGATGAAGCTTTTGTTCGGGAACTATGCATGCAGATGAATGTGCCCTTAGAAGTGCAGCATTTTGACACAAACACCTACGCCCAGACGCACCGCGTGAGCATTGAAGTAGCCGCACGCGAATTGCGCTACACATGGTTTGACGAGATTGCCCGCGAAAATGGATGTCAGGCCATCGCGGTAGCTCACCACCAGAATGACCAGGCAGAAACAATACTACTGAATCTGAAACGTGGTGCCGGACTAAGAGGGTTAGCGGGGATGCGTCCTAAAAGTGCTAATCCGATGTCACCGGAGAGCGTGCCCGTTGTGCGCCCGTTACTATGCACTACGCGGGACTATATTGAACATTATCTGCGGGACAAAAGAAAACTCAATTGGGTAACAGACAGCACAAATTGTGACCTGACGATCAGCCGCAATGCAGTACGAGAACAACTGAAAAACTACACCAAAGCAGAGATAGAGCATATGGCCCAAACAGCAGAATACATGCAGGGTTACGCGGATATGTTAGATGGTAAGAATACGCGCGAAGCGGGTGTTGTAAAGTTGTACGAAGGTATTCGCGAATGCGGGTTCGCGGAAATAGATAAAATATATGATGCGTTGCAAAGAGGTGAAGGAGGTAAAATATTCAGTTCCAAGACTCACAAAGCAACGATAAAGAAAGGAAAATTATGCGTCACTTCGGTATAATAGGATATCCCCTGTTGCATTCATTCTCAGCGAAATATTTCAATGAGAAATTTACAACAGAACAGATTGATGCTGAATACTCGTTGTACCCAACGAAAGTTGAAAGTTTAAAGTTGAAAGTTGAAAGCCTTTTGGACACACTCGACGGGTTCAATGTGACCTTACCGTACAAACAGGCAATCATTCCGTTCCTGGACCATCTGGATGAAACAGCAGAGGCAATCGGGGCGGTAAACGTAGTATATCAACACGTAGGATACAATACAGATTGTATGGGCTTTATGGAATCCATGAAACCTATGTTACGCAACTATGACCGGCGGGCGTTAGTTTTGGGAACGGGAGGCGCATCAAAAGCCGTTTGTTACGGTCTGCGAAAACTGGGGATCACCCCTACTCTTGTGAGCCGCACGCCCAAAGACGGTATGCTGAGATATGATGAATTATCGGATGAAATAATGGCAGAGCATACAATTATTGTCAACTGCACGCCTCTCGGCATGCTTCCGGATGTTAACAGTTGTGCACCCATTCCGTACGATAAGATAACGGCACGCCATTTGTTATTCGATTGTGTATATAATCCCGAAGAGACTTTATTCCTGAGCAAGGGCAAAGCACAAGGCGCTACCATCAAAAACGGCATGGAGATGTTAGTAGGCCAGGCCAAAGCCGCATGGAAAATATGGAATAAATAAAAGTACGTTTAGAGATATGAAAAAAATGTTTTTAATGCTCATTGGGGCAATCATGAGTTGTGCCATAAGCGCACAAGTGCTGGAAGAGAACGAAGCCGCACTGGTTTATTATTCTCCTAAAACAGCTATCAGTTTAGACTTTGCGTTTACGGTAGAAACCGCCGAACGCGGTATTTATGCCGATTATGCAGAAGCGATGTTAGGCGCAGACGAGGTTGTGACGGAAAATCAGACCTCATACTCCTTGAACGGCGTCCATATCGGCACAGCCACATCCGCCGACTACTCCCGTCCCCATAAAGTGAGTCAGGAAGCCGGTATTCCTTTACTTTTGAGCATCAATGAGAAAGGGTTGCTGAAAGGATACAATCTGCCGGCAGACTTGGAGAAACCTGCGCCCAGAAAAGAGTCCAACCACAAAAAGCCGACTGAAAAGCCCATTACTGTCGCCCCTTATCCGGAGGAAGTGTTAGAAGCCGCTACTCCACTGGCACAAGCCAATGCGGCGGCAAAACAGATATTCCATCTGCGCGAAATACGGATGTATCTGCTCAGCGGTGAATTGGAGCACGCGCCGGCAGATGGCACAGCGATGCGACTGGTGCTTGAGGAATTAGACAAACAAGAACAAGTTCTGACAGAGTTATTCGTAGGTAAAAAGAGTGTACGGACTGAACATAAGCGCGTTACATTCATGCCGACGGAAAAAGAGATGCTGTGGTTCTTTTCTGAAGAAAACGGTTTTACCGATGCGGAGAATATTGATGCAGATACAATAAAAGTGAATATCCAACTGCATCCGCAGACCTTGAAAGCTCCGGAAGATGTCAAGAAAAAGAAAAAAGGCGCCGAAGTATCACAAATCGTATATAATTTACCGGGCAGCGGAAATGTGACCGTTACCTTTGACGGCCGTACCTTAGCCAAACGGACTATTCCTATTGCCCAATTGGGTGTAGATGTTCCGTTATCAAAAGATATCTTTACGGGAGCAACTCTGCCGATTATTATTTTTAACGAAAAAACCGGAAACATTATATCAATCAATAGGTGATTGATAATTTGTGATTTATGATTTGTGATTTATGATTTGTAATTTATGATTTGTAATTTTAAGCACATAGTAGTCCTTGCTCTTTGTTCCTTGCTCCTTGTTTCGGTACAGGCCCAAGAGATCAATTGTACCGTTACAGTCAACTCCGACCAGATAGAGGGCTCAAACAAACAAGTTTTCGAGACACTTAAGGCCGCGATTGAGGAATATATGAACCAAAACCGCTGGACAAACATGACCTATGCGGATAAAGAAAAGATTGAATGCAGTATGTTGCTGGTAGTAAAAGCATATCAGGACAATATGTTCGCTTGCGAGATGACACTGCAGAGCAGACGTCCTGTTTATGGCACAAGTTACACCACCCCGCTACTGAATTTTAAAGACAACAATTTCAACTTCACCTATCAGGAATTCGACCGAATCGAGTATCAGCAGAATCAGTTTACCACCAATTTAACGGCGATGCTTGCTTATTACTGCTATCTCATTATAGGTCATGATCAAGACAGTTTCCAACGGATGGGTGGCACACCTTTTTTTCAAGCCTGCGAAGAGATTGTCAATGCTTGCCAGAGTGCCAGCATGGAAAGTACGGAGCAGAAAGGATGGCTTGCGTTTGACAGCAACAGAAACCGTTATGCTCTGATTAATAACTTATTAGACGAAGCATTCAAGAAATATCGCAATTATTATTATGAGTATCACCGGTTGGGTTTGGATGAGATGAGTGGCAATGTAGCCAATGGCAGAGCACGCATTGCAGAAGGTATGCCGGTTCTCAAAGAGGCCTATCGCGCGAGGCCGGCGACGTATGTTATAAATACTTTTCTGGATGCCAAAGCTGATGAATTAGCAGATATCTTCCACAAAGGAACAGATAAAGAGAAAAAAGCCGTTTACGAGTTGCTGATGGATATAGATCCGACTCGGCAGAACACGTATGATCGAATCAACGAATAATGTTAAAGCATTTACACATACAAAATTACGCCCTGATTAGCCATCTGGATATTGATTTCGGAGCCGGCTTCTCTGTGTTGACGGGAGAAACGGGTGCAGGAAAGAGCATCATTTTGGGGGCGTTGGCGCTGGTATTAGGCGCACGTGCAGACAGCAAGGCCATTACGGACGGCGAGGACAAATGCATTATTGAGGCAGAGTTTGACGAGGGTATTATTCGTCGCGAATTATATGCCAACGGAAAGAGCCGTTCTTTTGTCGATGACAGCGTAGTGACGCTACAAGAACTGAAAGTGCTGGCTAATCGGCTGATTGATATTCATTCGCAACATGCGAACCTGCTCATTGAGAATGCGGATTTTCAATTAGAAGTAGTTGACGCGATTGCTCAAAACAAGACCATACAAACCGAATACAGCACTCATTTCGATGCCTATACCAGCGCAGTGGAAGCCTTGCACAAACTGCAAGCGTTAGCCAAGAAGAGTCAGCAAGATGCCGAGTACATCCAATACCGTTTCAAGTTATTAGACGAAGCCGGGTTGCAAGCGGGTGAATTAGAAGAACTGGAGCAAGAGCAATATGAGTTGAGTCATTCGGAAGATATCAAGGCGGCATTGCAAACCGCCATCGAAGCGCTAAACGGAGAGCAAGGAAGTGCCATCGAAGCGCTCAGAGCATGCCGTATAGAAGAAGCTGCTGCAGAATTGCAAGAACGCATCGACAGTGCGCGCATTGAATTACAAGATATAGCCGAAGAAGCAGAGCGGAAACTTAATCACATCGAGATGGACCCGCAACGCTTACAATGGGTGGAAGAACGCATGGATACTCTCAACGGTTTGCTGCATAAATTCAGTGCCGAAACGATTGATGAATTGATAACTATGCGCGATGAGTTGGCGGAGCAAGTAAACCGACTGGATAGTTTTGATTTTGATATTGCGCAAGCGCAGAAAGAAGTGGAGGAAAAGAAAGCCACACTTACCAAAACTGCCAAAACTTTGACAGAAAGCCGCAAATCCGTTGTACCGCAGATTTGCGAACAATTAATGGAAGGTCTCCAACGCTTAGGTGTGGCACACGCCAAAGTAGAGATACTCATAACGCCTACCGAAGATTTCACCCCTAATGGATGCGACGAGGTGCAATTTCTCTTCGCTGCAAACCTCAACCAGAACTTACGCAACGTCAGTGAAGTAGCTTCCGGCGGTGAAATCAGTCGTTTGATGCTATGCGTAAAAGCACTAACTGCCAACACGAAAGGTTTGCCAACTATTATATTTGACGAAATCGACACCGGAGTAAGCGGAGATATTGCCACTCAAATGGCTACTATCATGAAAGAAATGGCCATGCATCGGCAAATCATTGCTATTACCCATCTTCCGCAAATAGCAGCACTCGGACAAACGCATTACAAGGTATACAAGGCCGACACGGACAAGCGCACAGAGACCCACATCAGTCGTCTCACAAACGAGGAACGTATTATTGAGATTGCATCCATGTTAAGCGGAAAGAATATCACAGAGGCAGCTACCAAAACAGCCAACGAACTATTATGTTACCATTAGCGGAACGAATGCGTCCAAAATCCTTGGACGAATACATAGGACAGAAACATCTGGTGGGGCAAGGAGCTATCCTGCGTCAGATGATAGAAAGCGGCAACATTGC
>Ga0310696_10003108_pt1 | contig 21022 bp, 20 predicted proteins | sample AusTroGonzalo_MG_4_FD_203885 | JGI IMG/M metagenome (GOLD analysis project Ga0310696, IMG submission 203885) | Bovine rumen microbial communities from tropical cattle in Woodstock, Queensland, Australia - Gonzalo_02 (v2) (version 2) | ecosystem: Host-associated > Mammals > Digestive system >... | reverse complement strand
CCATGTCCCCCACTCTTTTTACCATCACACCGGACATCGCCATTGACTCTGTTCGTGAAGTGCCTCCCTATTTCCGTGCTTTGGACTTGACATTGGCCTCTGTGCCCAGACGCGGGCGATTGTACACACTCGGGCTGGCGGGGGAACTTTGCGATTGTGCGCGCCACGCGATGCAACAAGGCAGCAGTATTGAGTTCGGCTTATCCGAAAAGCCGGCCAAAGGCGATCTTGTCCTCAATGAAATATTAACTCATCCATTTGATGGGACCGATGCTGACTTCATCGAATTCTTTAATAAATCTTCACATATCATTGATTTAAAAGATATTAAAATCGGCTCTGGCGGTGACACTATACCACAAAAGTCCGTAACTGCCGTACCAGAAGGTTTTCAGTTGTTGCCCAGTCGGTATTGTGCGCTGTGCAAGAACAAGTCATTGACGCTGGCACAGTACAATCCCCTCAATCCGCTGGCGTTGGTGGATTGCGATTCGCTGCCCTCTTACAACAATGGCGAGGGAGTGGTTTACCTGACAAATAAATCCCTACAACAAATAGATAGACTGCACTATACAGAAGATATGCACTATCCGAAATTGATTACTACTGAAGGCGTGAGTTTGGAGCGGCTTTCTGCGGAGCGTCCCACACAGGACCCCAATAACTGGTGTTCCGCCGCTGCTACCGTCGGATTTGCTACGCCTGGCTATGCGAACTCACAACAAGGGCAGGCGGATACGGACGAGCAATTGTCCATACAACCGGAGGTCATCTCGCCCAACAATGACGGATTTCAGGATTTTGCTGAGATAAGTCTGCTCTTTGACGAGCCGGAAAACCGCGTTTCGGTGCAGATTTTCAACCATCAGGGGCATATCGTAAGGCATTTGGCCAATAATGAACTATGTGGCACGGAGGCACTCTTCCGCTGGGATGGATTGGACGACAAGGGAAACAGGCTGCCTAGCGGCATGTATGTGGTACAGGTACAATATTGGAATATGGACGGGCATTCGAAAAGATACCGAAAAGTGGTCTCGATTGCCGGCTGGTAACCGATTATTTCCCGCCGAAGTCGTCGTAATGAATCATGTCGGAAGGCACACCGAGTGAGTCAAGCATCTTGAGCACGGCCTGCAACATCAAAGGGGGTCCGCAGATGTAGTATTCGATGTCTTCAGGATTGGGATGATTCTTGAGATAGTTTTCATAGATCACTTCATGGATGAATCCAGTATAGCCAGTCCAGTTGTCATTGGGTTGCGGGTCAGAGAGTGCGATATGGAAAGAAAAATTGTCGTGCTCCGTCGCTAGCTGTTCGAACTCATCTTGGTAAAACAGCTCTTTGCGCGAGCGCCCGCCGTACCAGAAGGTGGTTTTCCGTTGAGTGTGCTTGTTTTTGAACTGGTCGAAGATGTGCGAGCGCATGGGAGCCATGCCAGCGCCGCCGCCAATGAACATCATTTCGCGGTCAGTGTCCTGCACGAAGAAATCGCCGTAGGGACCCGAAACCGTCACTTTGTCGCCAGGTTTGAGACTGAAAATGTAAGAAGAGGACACGCCAGGGTTCACTTTCTCCATTTTGCGGGTTTTGCGATTGACGGGCGGAATGGCAATGCGCACATTCAACATCACGATGTTGTTTTCTGCGGGATGATTGGCCATGGAGTACGCTCGAACGGTATCGGCAGTGTTGCGCATTTTCAGGGCAAATAACCCCATTGCCTCCCAGTCGCCGCGGAATGTCTCATCTACCTCAATGTCAGCATATTTGACCACACAGCGCGGGATGTCCAGCTGCACGTAACCGCCGGATCTGAAATCCATGCTCTCCCCTTCCGGCAACTTGAGCACCAGCTCTTTGATGAAGGTGGCGACATTGTGGTTGGAAACCACGGTGCAAGTCCACTTCTTGATGCCGAAGAATTCTTTGGGAATCTCGATGCGCATGTCTTCGCGCACCTTCACCTGACAGAAAAGACGGTAGTTGTCAGCAGCCTGCTTGCGGGAGATGTGGGTCAGCTCGGTGGGCAGTATCTCGCCACCGCCTGCCAGCACTTTGCCTTTGCAGGTACCACACGAGCCTCCGCCGCCGCACGCGGACGGGACAAACACTTGCTCGTCGGCCAACGCTTGCAGCAGCGTGCACCCGCGTTCGTGTTCGATCTCCTTCTCCCCGTTGATGGTAATCTTGACTTTTCCATCGGGAACCAGTTTCCGGCGCACAAATAGCAACAGGGCCACCACCAGCCAGATGATGGTCAAAAAAATGAGAATTGCTGCTATTGTGGTCTTAAGTATCATTGAATAAATCGATTAAATTCCTAAAAATGCCATAAAACCCAATCCCATCAGTCCGGTGATGATGTAGGCTATCCCGTTGCCACGTAGGGGCTCCGGAATATTGGAGTATTTCAAACGTTCACGTATGGCTGCCATGGCGGTGATGGCCAGCAGCCAGCCTAGTCCAGATCCGATGGCATACGAGAAACTGTGCGACACGGTCGGGAAGTTCTTTTCCTGCATGAACAATGAACCGCCCAGAATGGCGCAGTTCACGGCAATCAAGGGCAGAAATATTCCCAACGCCATGTACAATGCCGGCATGTAACGCTCAATCACCATCTCCAACAACTGCACCATGCCCGCAATCACCGCGATGAAGATGATCAGACTCAGGAATGAGAGATCTACCTGTGCAAAACTGCTACCCAACCAAGATAATGCACCAGGTTGCAACAAGTATTTGTCAATGAGGTAATTCACCGGCACCGTGATGGCCAATACGAAACAGACCGCCAAACCCAAACCGCTCGCCGTCTTCACGCTCTTTGACACCGCCAAATAGGAGCACATGCCTAGGAAATAGGCGAACACCATGTTGTCGATGAAAACCGAACGGATGAATATGTTGAAGATTTCGGACATTAGTAGTTTAGAGTTTATGGTTTAGAGTTTAGAGTTTAGAGTTTTTGATTCCCTTAATCCAGATCATCACCCCAACCAAAATCAGGGCCATGGGCGGGAGTATCATGAGACCGTTGTTGAGATAGCCGGCATGGTAGAAGGCGTTGGGGATAACCTGATGGTTCCAAAGGGTGCCGGAGCCGAGCAGTTCTCGGAAGAAAGCCACAATGATGAGCACCATACCATAGCCCAAGCCATTCATCACGCCATCCACCAGTGAGGGCCAGGGTTTGTGTGACAGGGCAAACGCCTCCAGACGGCCCATGATGATGCAGTTGGTGATGATGAGTCCCACAAACACCGACAGCATCTTGCTGATTTCGTAGAAATAGGCTTGCAGCAGCAAATCGACCAGCACCACCCAGAACGAAACGATCAGCAACTGCACGATGATGCGGATACGAGGCGGTATTGTGTTGCGAATCAATGAGATGATGAGATTGGAGAAAGCGCACACGACCGTCACGGAGAGGGCCATGACCACTGCCGGCTTCAGTTGTGCGGTGACGGCCAAGGCGGAGCACACACCGAGTGTCTGCACCAATATGGGGTTGTCCTTGCTTAGCGGTCCGAGGTACTTCTTCATTTTTTGAATTGAGTCGGCAAAGGTACACAAATTACAAATATGTACAGGGGAAAGGATTTCTTCATTTTTTACTATTTTTGCGCTTTAAAATATTGAACTATATGAAGAAATATTTATGCTTATTCCTGCTGCTATTTATGGCAACGGTGGGATTTTCCCAAGTGGATTTAGATTACACGGTTACTCCCAAGGCGCAGGCGACGGGTATTAGTATCAAAGGACTGTCTCCAGAAAGTGCGCAATTTCTGTCGCTATGCCGCCAGGTGGATTCGTTGAAAATCCGTTCTGCCCGAAAAGCTGTGCAGGCGCAAATGCGCGAACGTTATGGTGTCCAGCGTAATAAAGTGTCCGCCATCGTGGAACTTGCCGAAGGCCATACTTCTCAAGAACTCAAGGCTTACGGTGTAAATGTGGGCAGTTCCATGGGCGGTATCCTTACGGTGACAATTCCTGTGAGACGCTTCGCAGAATTGGCCGAGTCTGGAATCTGCAAGAGCATAGACGTGAGCCGCAAGATGACCACTATGATGGAGGATGTCCGTGGCAATTTGGGCATCGACGATATATATGCCGGACTGAACCTGCCGCAGGGCTACGATGGCAGCGGCGTGGTGGTAGGTGTCATCGACAACGGATTCGAGTACTGCCACCCATCGTTCTACGACACGACCGGCACACGTCTCCGTGTGAAGCGTGTGTGGAACCAGGCAGACACGGTCGGATCTGCTCCCATGGGGTTTGATTATGGCTCGGAATACACCACCGAGGCACAGATGCAGGTGGCGTTTACGGATGACTCTACGGCCTCTCACGGTACTCATGTAACAGGTATAGTGGCCGGCTGCGGCGCCCCTTCGGGAAACGGCACCGCCTACCGAGGCATCGCACCCGGGGCTGACATTGTACTCGTATCTTCTTTGATGACAGAAGCCACCATTTTGGACGCCGTCAACTATATTCACAACTATGCACAGTCTGTCGGAAAACCTTGTGTCATCAACATGAGTTTCGGCACGATTGAAGGGCCTCACGACGGCACAGCCTCTTACGAGCGGTTTCTCACTTCGTTTGTGCAACAGCACCCCGACAGTCTTGCTTTCGTTTGTGCCGCCGGCAACTTCGGGAATAACAATATCCATCTCATGAAGCAATCTTCAGCTACTGACACAGTGCTGAAAACCCGACTGTATAAAGGAATCTTTTCCATTTTGGATCCGGATAGCTGGGTGGACATCTGGAGTGATGGGATTTTTCGCGTAGGTTTGACTTTGGTAGATCCGGTTACCCAGACGCAGGAGGACTTTACCGGTTTTTTTACAACCGGGGTTGATACCATGATTGAGACCTATTTGATTGCCAGCAGCAACGATTCTGTGCGTTGTAAGTTCTATCTTTTGCAAAAAAACAGTTATAATCAGGCATATCAGGTAGAAATTTTGGTAGAAAATGACACGGTGGTCTTGCCTGATAAAGAGCTGATTCTCACGGTAATGTGCGACACTGCGGCAACACTTCATGCTTGGTGCGGCCGGTTCACATTCAAGCACACGTCTTTAGTCACTGAAACGGTGGATGGGGATGACCAATATTCCATCGGTGGTTTCGGTGCCAACAGTGATGCCGTGATTTCAGTAGGGTCGTATGTCACCAAAAAGAGCTACACCACTTACGAGGATTTCTATTTCACCTCATCAAACGCCACGATGGGCAATATCTCGACATTTTCTTCCATGGGACCTACGCGTGACGGGCGTGTGAAGCCTGATATCGCCGCTCCCGGCGAGGTGGTAGTGGCCCCTTATAACCGGTATTCGAGTGTACCTATGGGTTATGGCGTATATGATACCATTCATTGGAACGGTCAGATGGAACGCTACGGCACAATGTCCGGCACGTCAATGTCTTCCCCTGTGATGACAGGCATTGTGGCGCTTTGGATGCAGCACAACCCGTCTCTCGGCACCGATTCATTGCGCGCGATTGTGCATGGAACCGCCCGTAACGACCGTTTCACTGGCTCTGTTGCAAACAATCCCAGTAATGTCTGGGGCTACGGCAAGGTGAACGCCTACGGCGGACTGCCCGTCAATGCCACTATGTGGTTGGTTAATGCTATCGGAATGGAAGACGGCTTCGGCACTGTGACTGGAGGTGGTGTGGTGACGGAGGGTATTCACACACTGACCGCAGTTCCGAATAATATGTACCAATTCGTGCAATGGGATGACGGTATTACAGACAATCCCCGCACTGTAAACGTTACGTGCGACACCACCTTCGTGGCAGTTTTCGAACAGGTCAGCTATGACGATTGCGACACCATCCGGGATTATCCATGGACGGCTGAGATTGACGAGAACTTCACCTGCTGGAAGCTGATTGACGCTGACGGGGATGGAAAATGCTGGCAGAAATTACCGAGTTCGGTTACCTCAATGTCCTATGGGTTCACAAATCTTGACGATTGGATTGTGGCAGCCCCCATGGAAATCAACGCCCCTCTTGTGGCTAAACTTTCTGTGCATGGCCTTGCCGGCACTGGAACCCACGATTGTTCGCTGCTCCTTTCCACTTCTGGCAGTGAAACCACGGATTTTACCACCGTGTTGGCCACTCATAACAGTACGGGTATAGAAGATTTTGAGCTGACCGCCTCTCTGAACGAATACCAGGGACAGGTGGTGCGGTTGGCCCTACGTCATCACAATATCGTCGGCATGGCAATCTCGATGGGACTGAACGATTTTGTCATTGAACCGGACACCACCATTTCGGTGCCGTCATACGAGATGGAGGATTATATGTTGTTCTCTAACGGATTGCAGCTCAATATTAGGGGTGCGGAGGGAAAATCTCTGCAAATCTACGACACGATGGGGCGTTTGCTTGTGAACAGCACCTCCGCCGACGGTGCCTACCAGATGCCAACATCGGGAATCTATATCGTGCGTGTCGCTGGCTTGAAATCGCGCAAAATTCTTCTCGTCAGATAACGTCCGTTATTCGGAAATCAACCCTGTTTGCAACATCTTATCCACCCCTCTGGAGGTGATGGTGGCACCAGAGATAGCATCCACGCGGTTCTCCTCGCGGATATCTCCCTCCTGCCCTTTCTTCACGACCCGGACGGAGGTAAAATGTCCGTTTTTATCATATAGTTTCTTGCCTATAAAGGCTTTAGCAAACTCGTCATTCGTGATTTTCGCACCTAACCCGGGCGTTTCCGACTTGTGTGCGAACGACACGCCTTTGATGGTTGTGCCATCCTCCGACAGCACCACATAGCCCCAGATGGGTCCCCAAAGCCCTTTGCCTTGCACATGGACCACAATACCGGACGTGCCGTCAGCGCAACGGATGTGATGTTGTTCGCTCGACTTGTCTCTTTTCTCAGGTTCAGCGACTTCTTGGAAAAAAGAGACTGTGTTTTTCTTGGCAACATCCTTATAACCAGCTGCTTTCAAGATTTGCTGGTATTTTTCACGTGTCACATTGGCTTCCCTTTTCGATTTCAGACCGATGGAAACGGCAGCGAGCACCACGCAGATGAGAAGCACCAGCGCACTGACATAGAGAAATATGTATGTGTTGCTGAACTTTTTCATTTCGTTGCGTTTTGTTGGAAGATTCGTTTCTGGCGTTTGCGGATATGGGCTTGCACTACGCAGTAGTCGATGAGCGGAGCGAAGATATTCATCAGCAGGATGGCGAGCATCATGCCTTCGGGATAGCCTTTGTTGAGGGTGCGGATGAGGATGGCCAGCACGCCGATGAGCAAGCCATAGATGTATTTGCCGGTTTGGGTGTGTGCGGCAGTCACGGGGTCGGTGGCCATGAAGACCGCACCGAACAGGAATCCGCCCATGAGAATCTGCTGGTATCCAGCTACGGGACAAAGTCCTGTAACACGGCAGATGAGAGCGGTTGCGTACCCGCCCAGGAGCACGGAGAGCATGATGCGCCAGTCGGCTACTTGCGTAAATAGCAGAATGGCTGCGCCTATAAGGATGGCAATCTTGCAGGTTTCGCCGATACAGCCTGGAATGGTGCCTACGAACAAATCCCAGGTGGAGGGCATCGCCTCGGTATGGCCGTTCATGACAAGGGCCAATGGCGTGGCGCCAGTGACAGCATCTGCACCCGAAATCCATACCTTGTCGCCGGAAATAACGGATGGATATGCGAAGAAAACGAAAGCGCGGGCCAGCAGCGCAGGGTTCAGGAAGTTGTAGCCCGTGCCGCCGAACACCTCTTTGCCGAAGAGCACGGCGAATGCGGTGGCTACGGCCACAATCCAAAGCGGCACATCGGGCGGCATGATCATCGGGATGATGAAGCCTGTCACGAAAAAGCCTTCAGCCACCTCCTCTTTTCGGATCTGCGCGAAAATCACTTCCACCGCCAGACCGCTGACATAGGTCACGATGACCAACGGCAACCATTTCAGGAAACCGTACCAAAGGCAGGGCCACAGGGCCGTGGAGCCGCTGGTAGCCAGGAAATGTTGATAGCCCACATTCCACCAACCGAACAGCAGCGCGGGACACAGGGCAATCATAACAGTAATCATGATGCGCTTCATATCCACGGCATCTCGGATATGGCTGCCCTGGCCGGTCACGGTGGCCGGAGTGCGCAGGAAGGTATCCATGGCATCAAGCAGTGCGTTGAATTTCTTGGGCATCAGAGGCTTTTCTTTGGAAGCGGCAAAGATACACATAATTCCGAAGTGAGTCATTGGAAGAGGTGAAAACAGAAATACTTTTTGTATTTTTGCAATGTGTTATCACTTTATTTGTATGAGCCTCTACAATGTCAAAATCACCGCTGTAAGAAAGGTACAACACACTGACCTTTCCGCTCTGTACGAGAACCCCATCGAGCACGCATGTGATGTGCGCGAGGGCGATAGCTGGATATCCGTGGGTGGAAAGAAGCCCGAAGGGCTCTGCGACAGCGCGTGGGAGTCGATGCGTTGGTTTGTGGAGGAGCTGGCCGCCGGGCGCGGCAACTTCTACGACGGCTGGATGAAGAACCCCTACTCCGCCATGATTAGCTGCAACGACGGCTTCCGGCCCGTGAGCTTTCTGCTGGAAAGAATAGCGTAGATTTTTATTTTGCTTGATATTGCATCTCTTTGTCCATTCGGGAGATACTCAATTTCACAAATTCCAGTATCAGAGCGTACTCCTCATCATAGTTGGCGGCATCGTAGTAATCTTTGCTGTCAATAGGCCATAACCGAGTGTTTTCCTCCAACCCCAAACGGACATACGGGTCGTTCTCCCGCATCATTCTTTCAATGTTTTCGTATGAGAAGATGCCAGATTGACGAAGCTCCGCATATCTTTTCTGCAGTTTATCTATATATTCCGGAGACTTCATCATTCTGTCAATCAAAATGTTCCGCCGGATGTTGGGCAAATGCTCCAGCATGTTCTTTTCGTTATCGCCGTCCCTTCCTAAACTGTGGTCACAATCCCATAACGCGATCCTGAACGGAGTCTGGGCATTCTTCTTATACAGGTAGAAGTTCTTGAGCACGCCGTCGCCGCTGTTTGTGAAGAGTATGAACAGATGCCAGTCGATGAGATTCGACAGGTCTATCCATTCTCCGATATTGGCATAAAATTCATTATCCGGAGTGTTTTGGATGAATTTCCTGAAATCCGAAATGATGGCATCGCGCTGTTCCTTGTCATAGTCTGGAAATGTCTGTCCGTGAGGATTCTCCACTTGAGAGCCGGGTTGCGCTATCTTTTTGTCTGCATAGAAGAGTTTCGGTTCTTTGAAGATAGCAGCGCCGGAATCGTTCTTGTCAACCTTAAGCACCTTTTTGTTAAGGCGTTGAGTGACTATATACAAACCCTGTGGTTGACTGTTTTCACGAACAAGCGCGTAGGCGCATTTGGGGGCCAAGTCATTATCCCCCATCATGTTGAACAAGTCGTAGCAGAGCTTGTGGCGCATGAAGGTCTTGTCGATGTAGCTGGCGTTCAGAATCCAGCTTTTGTTGGCCGGAAGTCCGCAAAGTGATTGCTTCGCATCAAATTTCAACGCGTAGGAATGTTTGTAATACTTGGATGAAACGCCGCCCCTGAATTTGATTTTGCCATCGTATATGATGGAATCGCCATCCGCAACGACGGAAACGGAGCACGGAATACGATTGTCCCAGGGTATGATGGTGTCCGTGGTCAGATAAATGACGGGCAGTTGCAAGGCAGGCTGGACAGGCTTGGCCTGGCGGCACGACACAGAAAGGAGAATCAGTGCCATGATCGCCATACAAAAAGTCCAGTAATTGTTGTGCTTCATTTTGATGTTATTAGCCGTTAGCCTCTTATCAATAATCTTCTAATCTTCTAATCTCTCATCTCTCATCTCTAAACTCTAAACTCTAAACTCTAAACTCTCCCATCGCCTCCTCCACAATCTTCTGACATTCGGTTTTGGAGGGGCAGACGACCTCGCACAGGGCGAAATCTTCGGGATCCACTTCGTAAATGCCAAGCGCCTCCATCTGTTCGATGTCCTTGATGGCGCAGGCTTTCAGAAGTTGCAGCGGCAGCAGTTCAAAGGGAAAGACTTTTTCATAGACGTCCGTCATCATAAAGGTGCGGCGACCACCGTGCAGGGAGGTGTTGAATCGATAGGTCCGCTTGGGAGTAAGCCATGATAGAAATGTGTGCGAGAGGCTCCATTTTTTGAATCCTGGCAGCAGCCAGCCCAGAATCTCGCGCTGTCCGCCCTCCTCTATCGCGGTGATTTGCCGGTCATAAAAACGCACGGCGGGCCATTCGTCCAGGGTTTTGCCGGTCAAAACATTGCCAGAGATAATGCGCACGTTTTGTTTGGGTAGAGACGCACGGCCGTGCGTCTTTACATGTTCATCCAACAATGCCAAAAGGTCTGCACCGTATGGCATCCGCATATAACACGGATTTTGCACGCATGGTCCGGTGAAGGCCACTGTGCGCTCGAAAACAAGTTCGTGGCGGCTGAAGAAACGACCGATTATTGCCACGTCTTCAGGGTTGACAAACCAAACCGTCTCGCCCTTTTGGATGGGCGCGATATGATGGATTTGCGTGCCCACATTGCCCGCGGGATGCGGTCCGCTGAGATAGTGCCTCTCTACATCAGGCACTGACTCGAACAGCGCGTTGTCGTCCCTTTCGCGCATACACAGGTGCACCGGGGCCTGCGCGAGCGTCCGCAACACGCGTGCGCCGGAGCGAAAGTCCTCTTCCCTGCCCTGTAGCATAAAAGCATACGCTGGAGCCAAGGGAGAAGAGTCAAAGCAGGAAATGAACACCGCTTTGGGTTTTGCATCTGGATTTGGAATAGTGGAATACGGCCGCTGGCGCAGCATAGGCCACAGACCATATTTGCAAATCAACTCTTTATATCCTTCTGCATTATCAGGCTCCGAAAAATCGACTTGACGATGCAGAGACTCTCCTTCGGCAATCTCAATAACGATGGCTAAGATAATGCGTTTCTCACCGCGCACAATCTGCCGGATAACACCATTGACAGGCGACACAATCCGAATACGCTCATCATCCTTGTCGTGAAACAAGGGCGTGCCAATATCTACAGGATTGTCCTCCTGAACATCTAACTTGGGCGTCAGCCATTTGAAATCAGCAGGATGCACATAGCAATACCGGGGCTTAGGCATTTCGGCCACCGTTTTGGCAGCTTCGCCCGACAATTTCAAGTCCAGCCCTTTGGTGATTCTGATGTGCATAATGTTGATTGTTAACGAAGTCTGTCTGCAGAGCGCACCAACGCTTCATCTTTTTTGATGAAACGGTTGGCCAGATACAGGCATACCGCTTCCACAAAGACCAATATCAGCAGTACGGCTTTGTGAGCGAATTGGAATTCATAATCAAGGCCACGAGTGGCGAAGAATTTCTTGAAAATGATGTCGGGGCACAGCCAAAGGATCAGCATCAGCGTGACCAGATAGACAATCATGTTGATGGAGATAATCTGCGTCTGACGGATGCGGTTTTTGTATGAAAACAGTGCAATGAACGACAATGCCGAGCAAATCACCAGGCAGAGTGCCACGTAATACACACGCACAACCGTATGTCCTTCCGGGATGTTGTATTTCAAAGATACGGAATTGAACAGAAATTGAGCTTCTTCCGTGTCAATATAGCCAAACGGGATGAACAGCAATACAATAGGAATTATGGCTGCTATCAATAAAAAAATGGATTGGATTCTTTGAATCATGATAATGCTTCTTTTAGGTTAATAATTATCTTCTGTTAACTGAAGCCTCTTTCGCTTGTTTTTTGTCTTTCTTGGTTGCTTTGGGTGATGACTGGAAAGTCTTTGTCAAGGTGATTGGGGATAATCTCACGGGAGCTCTGCCCATACTGATATACGGGGTGAATTTCACTTTGACATCGGAGGATGTTCCATTGCCTTTATCCTGAATATCCTTGATACATTTGATGATGCTGCCCACTTCCCGGTTCTTGATCACAGAGACGAGATCCATCTTGACAGGGATAGGAATTATCACCGTGCTGTTGGCGGGGATGATATACTCCTTGTCGCGGCTGCTTCCCGTGGCGATAGGTTTGGAGTTGTCGTCCAGAAACAGTTCGTAATCGTATCCGATCAGCCGGGCCATGCGGTTGGTTGGATTTTCCGTCTTGACATTCACATCACAGGATATGGTGAAGTCGAGGTTCTTGATAGCTTCCATAGCTTTCGCCGCATTGGTGATGGAAAGGTCACTCACACTGCTGACATTGCTGAAGTTAATGCCTGCCCAGGTCACATTTTTTATTCCCGCCATGGCAAATTTGCAATTCATCAGATTGGAAAACTGATAAATGCTGCAGCCGCAGAGGAGCACTATGCAACTCAAAATAATGCTGAAAAGGAGATTCTTTTTCATAGTCTAGAGGATTACTTTTCCATCTTGCAAGACAATTTTCCTGTCCGACAAGGTGGCAAGTTCTTCGTTGTGGGTTACTATGATAAATGTTTGATGGAATTGATCGCGCAGGTCGAAGAAGAGCTGATGCAGCTTGCGGGCGTTTTCGGTGTCCAGGTTGCCTGATGGCTCATCGGCGAGGATAAGCTCGGGGTTGTTCATCAGGGCACGGGCCACGGCCACGCGCTGTTGCTCGCCCCCGGAGAGCTCGTTGGGCTTGTGCCCCACCCTGTCCTTCAATTTCAGAAAATCGAGAAGCTCTGTAGCTCGTACCATTGCTTCTTTCCGTGATTTGCCGGCAATCATGGCGGGCAAAGCCACATTTTCCGCTGCCGTAAACTCAGGCAACAGATGGTGAAATTGATAGACGAAGCCGATGTGTTGGTTTCGGAACTCGGAGAGCTGGTTGTCGGAAAGACTGGTCAGTGTCTTGCCATCCATCACAACATCTCCCCTGTCAGGATGATCCAAGGTGCCCACGATATGCAACAAAGTGGTTTTGCCGGCCCCGGAAGGACCGACAATGGCAACCACTTTGGAGTTCTCGATCGTGAGATTGATGTCCTTCAACACGTGAAGGGAGCCGTAGCTCTTTTCAACATGGCGGATTTCAATCATTATTTTTCAATTTCTTTGGCAAGTCTGGTCGTCAGCAACGGTACAACCTTGTTCAGGTCGCACACGATACCGAGGTCGGCCACGCCGAAGATAGGAGCAAATTTGTCTTTGTTGATGGCAATGATCAGGTCGGACTCTTCCATACCGGCCAAGTGCTGGATGGCGCCGCTGATACCGCAGGCCAGATATAGGTTCGGACGCACGGTCTTGCCCGTCTGTCCCACCTGACGGCTGTGGTCGATGATACCTGCATCCACCATGGCACGGGAAGAGGATACTTCTGCGCCGGGGAGCACGTCAGCCAATGCTTGCAATTTGTCGAAGCCGGCCTTGTTGCCCACGCCACGACCACCGGAAATCAGTATCTTGGCATCCGTGATATCCACAGTGCCCTTGTTCTCCTTCACGTTCTTCACCAGGCGCACTTTGAACTTGTCGCTCTCGAAAGAGGGCTTGAAGTCGATGACTTCGCCCTTGCGGCTGTTGTCGCGGGCCATCTTCTGCATCACGCCCGGACGCACGGTGGACATTTGCGGTCTGTGCTCCGTATTCAAGATGGTGGCCATCAGGTTGCCGCCGAAAGCGGGACGCGTGGAGGCCAGCTGCATGTCCTCGGTGATCTCCAACTTGGTACAGTCGGCGGTCAAACCAGTGTTGAGGCGGCATGCCAGTCTCGGTGCCAAGTCACGACCGATGGTAGATGCGCCAATCAGCATGATGCTGGGCTTGTACTCCATCACCACTTGGTAGATGGCTTGCGTGTATTGCTCTGTGAGATAATCTTTCAGCTCCGGAGCGTCCATGCAGATCACTTCGTCTGCACCGTATTCGATCAACATTTGGGCTTGGTCCTTGATCTGATAACCAGCCAGCACGGCCACCACCTTCTCGTGAAGGTCGGCGGAGAGCTCGTGAGCCTTACCGAGCAATTCCAAAGCCACGGATTGGATAACGCCGTCGCGTTGCTCCACAAATACATGAATGTTCTTATAATCAGTCTTTTCCATAGTCTTATTAAATTCTCGGTTAAATAATATGTTTCTCTTTCAGTTTCTTGACAATAATCTCAACGGCTTCTTCGGCATCCACTTCGAACACTTCGCCGGGTTGTTTTTGCGGCTTGGTGAATGACTTCTTTACACGGGTGGGTGATCCGGAAAGACCCAGACGCTCCACTTCCACATCGAGTTTGTCAGCGCCCCACACTTCCACTTCTTTGTCGTAGGCTTCCATGATGCCCTTGACGGTCATGTAGCGCGGCTTAATAGCGGAGGAAAGCACGGTGAGCACGCAAGGCGTTTCCACCTCAAGGATTTGGTAACCCTCTTCGGTTTCTTTGGTAACGGAGCAGAGTTTCTTGCCATCGAACTCAAGGTTGGTGGCGTAAGTAACCTGCGGAAGGTCCAAATGTTGGGCCAAGGACACAGGAGTTTGAGCTGTGTCGCCGTCGATAGCCTGGCGGCCGGCCAGAATGAGGTCATAATCCAGTGTCTTGATAGCGCCGGAGAGTGCGTAAGAGGTGGCCAGCGTGTCGGCACCCGCAAATTTGCGGTCAGAGAGCAAAATAGCTCTGTCAGCGCCCATGGCGAAAGCCTCGCGGCAGATGGCGTCAGCTTGCGGCGGACCCATCGTGATGACGGTGACGTGCGCACCGAACTTGTCCTTCAGTTGCAAAGCCATTTCCAAGGCTGATGCATCGTCCGGATTCAGAATAGAAGGAACACCGTCGCGGATCAATGTGCCCGTCACCGGGTTGATCTTGATGACATTGGTGTTCGGAACCTGTTTTATTGTTACGATGATATTCATTTTATGCTTTTTTATTGGTTGTGACGCACGGCCTATTATTGTGGAGACGCACGGCCGTGCGTCTTTACTATTTTTATTTGAATAATTTTCCGGCGATGACCATGCGTTGTACCTCGGAAGTGCCTTCGTAGATCTCGGTGATCTTGGCGTCGCGCATCATGCGCTCCACTTCGTATTCGCGGGTGTAGCCGTAGCCACCGTGGAACTGCACACACTTGGTGGTTGTCTCCATTGCGGTTTCAGCGCAATACAACTTGGCCATGGCAGCATCCACGGAATACGGAAGGTGCATATCCTTCTTCCAAGCAGCCTGGCGCACGAGCAGACGTGCAGCCTGGATCTTGGTTTCGAGGTTGGCCATCTGGAACTGCGTGTTCTGGAACTGGGCCAATGTCTTGCCGAACTGTTTACGCTCCTTGGTGTATTTCACCGTAGCATCCAGCGCGCCTTGGGCGATGCCGAGCGCCTGGGAAGCGATACCGATACGGCCGCCGTCCAGTGTCATCATGGCAATCTTGAAGCCCTTGCCGAGTTCGCCGAGCAGGTTGGCTTTCGGGATGCGGCAGTTTTCAAAGATCAGCTCGCATGTGGCGGAGCCGCGGATACCCATCTTCTTCTCCTTCTTGCCGATGGAGAAACCGGGAGTACCCTTCTCCACGATGAATGCGGAGATGCCCTTGGTGCCGAGCGACTTGTCGGTCATGGCCATGATCACATACACATGTGCGTAGCCGGCGTTGGTGATGAATATCTTGCTGCCGTTGAGCACCCACTCCTCGCCGTCCAACACGGCTGTGGTCTGCTGCATGGCGGCATCCGTACCGGCGTTGGGCTCGGTGAGGCCGAATGCGCCAATCCACTCGCCGGAAGCCAGCTTCGGCAGGTATTTCTGTTTCTGTTCCTCAGTGCCGAATTCCAGAATCGGGTTCATGCACAAAGAGGTGTGCGCGCTCACGATAACACCCGTGGTGGCGCAGACCTTCGACAGTTCTTCAACTGCCATAATATACATTTGGTTGGTGCCGCCCTGTCCGCCGTACTCCACGGGGATTGGGATGCCCATGATGCCAATCTTGGCCATCTTCTCTACCGTCTCAATCGGGAAACGCTCCTGATCGTCAACTTCGGCAGCCAGCGGTTGAACTTCCTCTGCGGCAAACTTGCGGATCATCTGCAGAAAAAGTTCCTCTCTTTTGTTTAAGCTAAAATCCATTGTTCAGTTATTAATTATTTATTGAAATGACTTGATTATATGTCTGTAAGGAGTAAAAGAGTAAAAGAGGAGAAGAGGAATTGAATAAAGGCGTGAATTCTCTAAACTCTCAACTCTCAACTCTAAACTCTCAACTATCTTAGTCCAGTTGCATGGGTTTGAGGTCTGGGGAGACGGTGAAATCGGCCTCGGTGGCAGCTTTCACGTCTTCAACGGTGAACTCAGGGTGCAATTCGGTAAGCACGAGGCCCTTGTCGGTGACCACCATGACACCCATTTCGGTGACAATCATGTCCACAGCGCCCTTGGCGGTGAGGGGCAGGTTGCACTTGTGCAGGATTTTGGGGTTGCCCTTCTGGGTGTGCTCCATGGCCACGATGACGGTCTTGGCACCGATAAGGAGATCCATAGCGCCGCCCATGCCCGGGGTAAGCTTGCCGGGGATCATCCAGTTGGCGATATCGCCGTGCTCATCCACTTGCATGGCGCCCAACACAGTAGCGTCCACATGGCCGCCGCGGATCAGGGCGAAGGAATCAGCCGAGCTGAAAGAGACTGCGCCGGGTTGTGCGGTGATGAATCCGCCGCCGGAATTGATCAGGTTCACGTCCTCTTTGCCCTCTTCGGGGGTCGGACCCATGCCAATCATGCCGTTCTCGGTCTGGAGAATTACATGCACATCATTCGGTAAATAGTTAGGAACCATGGTCGGCAGACCGATACCCAAGTTCACTACGTCGCCGTCTTTGAGTTCTTTGGCAACGCGCTTGGCAATCACTTCTCTCATTTGAGCTTTTTCCATAATCGTATATTATTTGTTGTTAATATTAAAAAACTAAAGGCCCATGTTAAAGGCGGGCAAAGATACAAAAAAAATGTTCCGATTACATTATTTTACTTCTGCCCTTTAGATGTTTTTTGAGAGCAACAACGCCTTCCATGTTATTTCGGGTAATTACCAAAAAAACGTATTTTTGCAGCCTTTGTATGAGAAATGCGGGTAATATAAATATTGTCATTGCACCTAAGATGGTGGTTGCAGGGATTTTGTTGCTGATAGGAACACTCCTGCCATTATCGTTGTGCGCGCAGAAATCCCTGTGCAAGGCAGACAAGCCTGCTAAAACTGCCAAAAACGAGATTTTTGTGCAGCGCAGGATCGAATACGGCCGTGGGGCGCGATTGTACCACAGAAGATCCAGACCGCTCTATTTCGATCTCTATGAGCCCGCAACAATCAAAAAAACGCCACGACCTCTGGTCATCGCCCTCTTCGGTGGCGGCTATGTCGTCGGTAACCGTCGCAACGCCCCCATGACCTCATGGTGTTCACGATTGGCGGAAGAAGGTTATCTGGCCGCGGCTATCGACTACCGTCTGATGAATATCGGCAAGCTCAACCATTCCAACATGCTCAGAGCTGCCTACCTGGCATCCCACGATGTGGTGACCGCTGTACAATATTTCAAAGAACACGGTTCGGAATATAATATTGATACGTCAAAAATATTCCTGCTCGGCAACTCTGCCGGTGCCACGGCCATCATCCATGCACTGTATATGGATGAAGACGAACGACCGTCAGAGACCTTCTTTCCCGAAAACCTGCCGGCCATGTCTTGCCAGAATCCAGACATCATGGTGGCGGGCGCTGTGCTGCTGTGGGGCTGTATCTCCGACCCGGCCATGATCACCCCGGACGAACAAGTGCCGTTGTGCATGATCCACGGAGAAAATGACAGGATTCTGCCAATAGAATCGGGCCATGCATTCACCTTCTCCTTTCTTCCACAAGTATATGGCTCGCAGGCTATCGCGCGACAATTAATCAAGAACGGGCAAACAGACTTCTCTCTGCACCTTTTTGAGGGTGAACCCCACGCATTCTATTTCAAGTATATCCACAATCCCAATGCCAGATTGTTCAGATATCTGTATATGCCCTGGCTGAACAAAGAAAAATTCGAACAGTGCTTTCAGATTGCAGTGGATTTTTTGAATGAGCATTGATTTTTTTTTGAGGTTTTTAATCTTGCATCCTTCGATAACGTCCATTTTATTTTAACACATTTTCAATAAAAAGATCCGTTATGCGTAAAATCCTGACTCCTACTTTTTTAGTTTTCCTTTGCCTCATTATGGCTTCCGTGAAAGCCCAAGGTCCTGACCCTTTGCAACTGACTTCATTGACCGTATCGTCCGACCATCAGGCCTTTTGGCTTTTCATTGATGATCATCAGTTAAACGAAAAATCGACTACCTCCATAAGAGTGGATCGGATACCCGAGGGCGAACACTATCTGCGTGTTGAAATGGATAACCAGCAGCATAACACTGTTGGGCAATATATTCTGTTGGCAGACAGAAATAATCAGTATAGAATTGAAAAACAGCGACATTTGTACGGATTGTCAATGAATTATGGAATGATCCGTCCTGCAGTAGTGGTGGTTTTCCCCACTAAACCTCAGAATCCGCCCCGTCCGCAAGTCCACCACAACCCCGGCAATGCTTTCCACCCCGGAGCCCAGATGCCGATGAACAATGCGGATTTCCAGGCCGCAATGACCTATATCCAAAGCAAGAATTTTGATAAAGACAAACTGGCTGCAGCCAAACAGATTCTGGTCAATAATCTTGTAAATGTAAACCAGATATCGCAGATTTGCGGTTTGTTTAGTTTTGACAAAGACAAGCTGGAATTTGCCAAATACGCTTATTCCCATTGCGTGGATCAGAACAGATATTTTATGCTGAACTCGGTGTTTACATTCGAGAGCAGCAAGACTGAATTGGACAAATTTGTGCAACAGCAGCACTGATTTTTTTGTATCTTTGCGACCGCTTTATTTAAACCGAACAGTTTTATGGAATACAATTTTTTGAAAATCAATCATACGGGTGCGATTTGCACACTGGCAATTTCCGCTCCGAAATCTCTGAACGCCCTTAATTCAACGATTCTGAAAGAGTTGGATGATTTTGTCTGCCATATCGGCGACGACGTGCGCGCGCTCATCATCACGGGTGACGGGGACAAGTCGTTTGTGGCTGGAGCCGATATTTCGGAAATGGCTAATCTGAACGAGGCTGAGGGCGAAATTTTCGGTCGTTTGGGTGCGCAGGTGTTCCGCAAGATTGAGACGCTGCCCATCCCCGTGATTGCCGCCGTGAACGGATTTGCGCTGGGTGGCGGTTGTGAGCTGGCCATGGCGTGCGATATCCGCATCGCCTCCAATAAGGCCAAGTTCGGACAGCCGGAGGTCGGCCTGGGCATCATCCCTGGCTTCTCGGGCACCTACCGCCTGGCTAAACTCGTAGGCATGGGCATGGCCAAGGAGCTGATCTATTCTGGTCGCGCCATCCGTGCCGACGAAGCGCTGCGCATCGGATTGGTGAACGCCATCTACGAGCCCGAACAGCTCATGGAAGAGGCCATGAACCTCGCCAACCGCATTGTGGTCAACGCCCCCATCGCCATCCGCTACGCTAAGGAGTGCATCAATGAGGAGTATGATCTGGCCGCTGATGACGCCATCGCGTACGAGAACAAGATGTTCGGCAAGTGCTTCGCCACGCAAGACCAGAAAGAGGGCATGTCGGCATTCTTGAACAAAGCCAAACCTGAATTTAAAAACGAGTAGCCATTAGCTATTGGTTATTGGTTTCTTGAAACTTGATACTTTAAACCTGAAACTATAAATTCTAAACTAATAAAAATAAATCGCTTATGAAAATTTGTGTTATCGGAACAGGTACTATGGCCAAGGGCATCGTGAAGGCTTTCGCCGCCAAGATGCCGGTCGTTATGAAAAGTAGAACCCAGGAGAGCCTCGACAAGGCCATGGGCTCTTTCGCCAAAGGTTACGGCAAACTCGTGGAAAAGGGCAAGTTGACACAGGAGGCTGTTGACGCCATCCTCGCCAATATCACCACCACCACGGATTATGCCACTTTTGCCGATGCCGACCTCGTGATTGAGGCCGCTGTAGAGGATATGAAGCTCAAGAAAGATGTGTTCACCGAGCTCGATAAGATTTGCAAGCCGGAGACCATCTTCGCCACCAACTCCTCTTCCTTGTCCATCACGGAAATCGCTGCCTGCACCAGCCGTCCCACCCAATTCATCGGTATGCACTTCTTCAACCCCGCCGACAGAATGGCGTTGGTGGAAGTGATCAAGGGTCAGGTTACCTCTGACGAGGTGTGCAAGCTGATTGTGGATTTGGCCACTTCTATCGGCAAGACTCCGGTGCTCGTGAACGAGGCTCCCGGCTTTGTCGTGAACCGCATTCTCATCCCGATGATCAATGAGGCTGTGGGCATTTTGGCCGACGGCATCGCTAGCGCCGAGGACATCGACAAGTGCATGATGTTAGGTGCCAACCATCCGATGGGCCCGCTCGCGTTGGCCGACCTTATCGGCAACGATGTGAACCTCGCCATCATGGAAGTGCTCTACAACGAGTTTGGCGATCCGAAGTACCGTCCGCATCCGCTGTTGCGCAAGATGGTGCGCGCCGGCCTCCTCGGCCGCAAAACCGGCGAAGGTTTCTACAAGTATTAATAGTTGGAATAAAATACAACGAGAAAGGATGGTCGCAAGGCCATCCTTTTTTTTATTGATCTATGGAGGCAGTGGGTGATGATTTTTTGGGGGGCGCTGTGCTCAATCACGGTTAACCCACTCGCTCAATTAACGGGTAACGTTGGGGGGGGGGCTGCCACTTGCGCAATCACCTGGTAGGTTGGGAATTCCGCTGATTGCGCAATTCACGAGTAACGGTGGAGATTCCGCCACTTGCTGCGCAAGGGGCGGAATGGTGCGTGGTACAGGGCGAGAGAGGGGGGAAGGTAG
>Ga0310696_10003106_pt1 | contig 21022 bp, 16 predicted proteins | sample AusTroGonzalo_MG_4_FD_203885 | JGI IMG/M metagenome (GOLD analysis project Ga0310696, IMG submission 203885) | Bovine rumen microbial communities from tropical cattle in Woodstock, Queensland, Australia - Gonzalo_02 (v2) (version 2) | ecosystem: Host-associated > Mammals > Digestive system >... | reverse complement strand
CCTTCAGTTTTTTGTCAGCCTTTATCAGTTTGTCGAGTTCGCTTTCATCGGTTTCTTCCTTTTTTGCTTTCTTTTTGTCAGGCCAGAAAATCACTATCAAAAGCAGAAGCAAAAGAACCGCTGGTACAATATAAAAAAACAACTCGCCGTTTTTAAGGCTTTCTTCAATCCAAGCTTGCATATCTGACTCCAAAAATTATCAAAAAAATCGGCTAAATACCGAAAAACGCGTAATTATTGCCAAAAAGCGCGTTAAATCAAGAAAATGCAGTAATTTTGCTTTTATGGAATATAAATGCAGCGCACGTTGTAAGAGCTGCCTTTGTCGTCATCGACGATTTTTGCTTCGAGAAAATTGATATACCAGGCACCTTCCATGTTTTCTTCCGAAGAAGACCAGAAACCGCCCAAATCACCGAATTTACTGTATTTTCCGCTTTCATCAAATTCGCAGTAGCAGAATGTTGACCAGCATGAAGCATAGGAAAGACAGTTTCTGGCATCACTGACACGACATTCGCTTCCGGAAACTGTGCCGTAACAGTCCTGAACCAGCGTTCTGAGCTCATCAATATTTGGCAGACGCCATTTTTTAATGCCGTTTTCTTCAAGATTTTCGCAGTAGAACAAGGCATCCTCCCAGTTTTTCTGGCGTAAAGACTGATTAGACCAGACAATTCCGCTTGCAGGATCTGTGCATGGGAACAACAAATCTTCACCGCATTCGGGAACATCAACCGCAGATTCGCTTCCTCCGCACGACAAAAGAAAAAAAACTGCCAAAAAGATAAAGACAAACGAATATTTTTTCATAACCTCTCCATAAAACAAACTTCATGATTTTAAATATTGCTGATTTTTTATCAAATTAGTTGAAACAAAAAAAGGCGGAGAGTTCCCCCTCCGCCTTGAAAAATCAACGGTTATCGTGCCGGATTAGTCGAGAATGTGGACGAGAAGTCCGCTTCTGAGTTTCGGTTCGAACCATGTCGATTTCGGCGGCATGATTCTGCCTGCGTCTGCAACGCTCATAAGCTGTTCGATCGAGGTCGGGAACATGCTGAAAGCCATCGTGCATTCGCCGCTGTCAACTCTCTTTTCGAGCTCTTCGGTTCCTCTGATTCCGCCGACAAAGTCGATTTTCTCGTCGCTTCTCGGATCGCCGATTCCAAGGATCGGAGCGAGAAGGTTGTTCTGAAGAATAGCGACATCAAGGCTTTCGATCGGGTCGTCAGCCGGGAATGTGCCGTCTTTCGCTTTGATCGTGATCCATTTTTTATCCATGTAAAGGCCGAATTCTTTTGCGCATCTAGGCCTTGCTTCGCCTTCGCGGACGATTTCGAACTTTTCGAGAACTTTCTTCATGAACTCTTCTTTGGTGAGGCCGTTCATTGTGAGAAGAACTCTGTTGTAGTCGAGGATCTTGAGCTGTGTAGCCGGGAAGAAAACAGCGAGGAAGAAGTTGTATTCCTTTTCCGGGTTCCAGTGCGGATCGTTTTTCATTCTTTCAGCCTTTGCTCTTGCTGCACTTGCGCTTCTGTGGTGGCCGTCAGCGACGTAAAGAAGCGGAACTTCGTTGTAGAATGTTCCCGTGATTTCGTTATTGATCTTGTTGTCTTTGATTACCCATACAGTGTGGCGGATGCCGTCGTCAGCCGTGAAATCGACTTCCGGAGTATTTTTTACGACTTCTGCAACAAGCTCATCAATGCGTTTGTTGTCTCTGTAGGTAAGGAAAACAGGGCCTGCGTTGATGTTGAGCTCGATTACGTGGCGGGTTCTGTCATCCTCTTTTTTCTTACGGGTAAGCTCGTGTTTTTTGATGAGGTCATTGTTGTAGTCATCAGCACTTGCGCAGCCTACGATACCATACTGCTCGTGGCCGTTCATGACCTGGCGGTAGATGTAAAGGTGCGGTTCCTTGTCCTGAACGAGAACGCCTTCCCTCATCATTTTCTGGAAGTTCTCTTTTCCTTTTGCATAAACGCTGTCGTCATAGAGATCGGTTCCTTTCGGAAGGTCGATTTCGGGTTTGTTGATGTGAAGGAAAGAGATGGGATTGTCTTTCGCAAGTTCCCTTGCCTCTTCCGAATTGAGAACGTCGTAAGGATAAGCCGCAACTTTGGAAGCGATTTCGTCACGCGGTCTGATAGCTCTGAAAGGTCTTACTGTTACCATGGATTCCCCCTAAAATTAAAGTTAATAAACAGAAAACGGCACTTCTTATTATTGAGATGCCGTTTTGTCAAGTAGAGACGTTTCAGAAACGTCTCAATCAGCGTCATTCTGAGCAAAGCGAAGAATCTCAGAGATGTTTCGGCGAGCCTCAACATGACGGATTCAAATACCCGACCAGTTTTTCAAACGATTCTTCCACCGTTTCGTTATCGGTTTTTATAGTGAGTTCGGGATTAAGAGGCGGTTCGTAAGGATCATCGATTCCTGTGAAAGAGGTGATTTCCCCTTTTCTCGCCTTTTTGTAGAGTCCTTTGACATCGCGTTTTTCACAAACTTCGAGAGAAGTCGAGACATATACTTCGACAAAATTTTTGCACATTTTTCTGACAAAGTCGCGTGATTCTCGGTATGGCGAAATGAAGGAAGCGACGACCGTAACGCCGTTGCGCTCGAGCATCGAAGCGAGAAAACCCATCCGTTTTACATGCTCGTCGCGGTCTTTTTTGGAAAATCCTGTCTGCGGAAAGATGTTCCGCACTGTGTCACCGTCAAGAAGCTCGCATTTCACACCCGAATTTTTGAGATAACTGACAAGTTTTTCGGCAAGAGTCGTCTTCCCGGCGCCCGAAAAACCTGTAAACCAGATGACACGCGCTTCTTCAGTCATTTTTTTCCCCGTTTTCGGTTTTCACGGCGTTTTCATCGGTTTTCGGCACGTCAGTTTTTTCAGCCGGTTCAGATTCAGATTCGGCAGGTTTCTGTTCTGGAGACGTTTCAGGGGAAGTCTCTACTGGTTCCGCCGGTTCCGCCTTTTTCTCTTCGGTTCTAAAAACGAGCGTCTGCGGAGAAATACTTTTCACATCGAGAGCTGCAAAAGATGAAGGCAGAAGATTTTCATCAATATTTCTGCTTATTTCTCCAGCCTTTTCGGATGAAAAATCAAATTTTATCACCAAATCTTCGTCCTTGATCTTCCTGAGTTCAAAAAAATTACCGCTAACCTTAACTTCGGCATGGTCTGTACTGGACGCAACAATCACCTGCTCCGGAGCAATCTTCGTCTCAACCCTGACGGAATAGATTCTGGAAACCGGTTTGAAGCAAAACGAAATCATAAGAAAAACAACCGCACATGCCGCCGCAATCGCCTTTTCACGCAGGTTTCGGGTAAAAGCCCTTTTTATAAATCCATGTTTAGGTTTCATTGTATTCATAAAAATCTCCTACAGTCTGTTTGCGAGCTGCTGTTTGAGTGCGTCTTTGCTAAGATCACGAGTTATCCTTCCGCCGTGGAGAAGCGAAATTTCGCCTCTTTCCTCGCTGACAACGATAACCAGCGCATCAGGAACCTTTTCACTGATACCGTAGGCTGCGCGGTGTCTCGTACCGAAATTCGGGTCGATATCCGGGTTTGTGCTGAGTGAGAAAAATACCGAAGCCCTCGCAATTCTTTTGTTCTTTATGATTACAGCGCCGTCGTGCAAAGGAGAGTTCTTCTTGAAAATAGTGAGAAGAAGCTCTCTCGTGATGAGAGAATCAATCTCTGTTCCTTCGGCTATTGCTCCGATTTTAGCATCTTCCGGCGGCATTATTACGACAAGCGCTCCCTCGCGGACTGAAGCAAGATAATCCATAGCGTTTGCAATATGGCTTATGATATCTTCCTCTCCGGCATACTCCTCCTGCTTCATATTGACGCTAAGAATACTCATTGAAGCGAGCATATTTTTGATTTCATTACGGAAAACAACGATTATCAGCACCGGTGCATAGAAAAAGAAGTTTCCGAGAAACCATGTGATTCCAGTGAGATCGAAAATCCGCGCAAAAATGTAGAAGAGAGCCAGCAAAGCAAAACCAGCCGTTACCCTGATTGACTTGCTGTCCTTGATTTCGACAAAAAAGAGATAAAAAATGAAATAAATACAGCAGAAATCGACCGCCGACTTGAAAATGAAAAGCGGTAGAGAATCGCTTCCCGCGACAGCCAGCAGAAATTCCGAAAAAGTTAACATGACAGCTCCTTACCTCCAGAACAAATAATCATTGAATTTTACGAGTTAAAACTGACAAGTCAAATGAATGGTAAAAAGGATATTTTCTTGTTGGAATCGTTAGAACTGAATATTTCCGACTTTAGACAAACAGCATAGAACAGCCGTCTGATTTGCTTTCTTCTTTTTTATCACCGTCTGTTGTATCTTCTGCCGGAGCAGAACCGTCCTTCGGAGTTTCGGTATTTGCGGTATCATCAGCATCAGTATTTGCAGTATCAACTTCATCTGTGTCAGCACTATCGGCAGAGTCATCTTCCGGTGCCGGAGAAATAACTTCTGTGTCACCAGTATCACCGGTATCTGCCGCTGTATCAGTGATATCAGTATCAGCAGTATCAACAATATCTGCTGTGTCCGCTGTATCAACGATATCGCCGCCGTCGTCGGTATCAACGGTGTCTGCCGTGTCAGCTGTATCTGCCGTGTCAGCCGTATCTGCCGTGTCAGTAATATGACATTCAGCGCAGCATTCATCCGTAAATTCCTCTCCGCACTGTTCCTGGAGGCATTCAAGTTTTGACTGAGACGCGCTGTAGGCTGCGCAACAGCCGTAATAAACTGCTTGTTTAGTGTCGTTCCATGCGTCTTCATTGTCGACTGCCGCAATCACATCGTCTTCACTCATATGATTATCGGTACAGCTCGAACTTTCGGAAACATAGGTAACACAAAAATCAAACTTTTTGCCGCATTTGCTGCGAACTGTCGGCTTCTCTTTGCCGCAGTTGCTCTCTAAATCGGATTTGCAAACTTCTTCACTTACCTCGTAATCACCATGAATTCCGCCGCCTCCGTTTGCTTGAGCGTATCCATTCACTGTTCTGCATAAACACTCGTGACCCCATCTTGAAATCGTGCAGTGTCCCGCTTCATTTTCGCAATAGACCTTCGGTTCTTCATCGTCTTCTGCAAAAACAAATAACGAAAAAAAGAAAATTGATAGAAACACAACTTTTTTCATGGCTTCCTCCAAAATTGAAAAACCAAACAAACATATATTTAGTTACACAAAGCGTCAATTTTTCTGACTCAAAAATTCAAAAAACAACAATATTTCATAAAAAAAAGCGACCCAATTTCTTGAGCCGCTTTCCACGTTTACATTCTTGATCAAGACCAAGAGTAGTCACGTATAAATACTCTTTAGGGTAGAGCGTTACCACTGTGCGAAATATTAGTCATTTATTTCAGAAAGTCAAATAAAATTTTGATTTTTATTTCATCTGTTTTTGTCACAGTCTGGCGACTTATCCAAGAAATTACTGACTAATTTTATTGAAATAAAACTTAGACAAACAGCATAGAACAGCCGTCTGATTTGCTTTCTTTATCGGGAACATCTCCATTTTCACTCTGGGTATCAGTATCAACGGCATCTTCTACATCAGAATTTCCGGAATCTTCATCGTTTTCACCGCTATCCGAAACATCGCTGTCCGTATCAGTTTCCCCCGTATCAGAAGTATCAGTGTCGTCACCGCTGCTGCTTTCGCTGTCTCCCCAGTCGATTTCCGAGCAGTTGACATCATTTCCGTTAACTTTAAAACACCGGCATAAATCATCAGCTGTTTCGACATCTTCATAACTGTCTACCAGCTCCTGACCTACAACAAGTTCGGCCATCATTGTCAAATTGAATGTTTCTCCGGCCGTAAAATTGATATTGTTCTCGAAAACGACCTGAAATTCTCCAACACCTGCTTCACCATATTCTGTGAAACCCTGTTTGTTTGAGGCAACAAGGCACTCTCTGGCAAAAACATGGCCATCGGTATAACGGTAATCATAAACCTGAGTGACAGGGGCAAACGGCATTTTGTCAAGTTCCTCTTCTATCATGTAATTAAGGTAATAAACTGGAATAAGAACAAAAACAAATGTCGAAACATAACCTGAGTGGTCAATATCTCCAAGCGCGCTCAATGCCACCCAATTCCTTGTGTCAGGATCTGTATTCTGGATGGTGTATTCATGAAAAAATATGTTGGAAGAGAGTGTTTTATCTTCTACTCCGACAAGTTCTGCCGTTTCAACTGTTGCGTCATAGAGATTGCTCAGATCCTCACGGTTTATACGTCCTTTTCCTTTGAATGCGAAATAATGCTCAGCATCGCCGCTCTCAGGGTCAATATTGTTGTCTTCCCACTCAATTGCCGAGCAGTCAACAGGCGTGTTATCTTGTGAACTGGAACATTCACAAAGGTCTTCCAAAGTTTCAGCTTCCTCGTAATTGCCAAGGATGTCGTTGCCTGTAAGAAGTTCAGCGTTCATTGCAAGAGTGATTTTTTCTCCAACTGAAAACTCAGTATTTTGACCCTGACAAACTTGAATTTTGCCGACTCCGGCATTGCTGAATTCATCGTTGCCGGCCTTTTTGTTTGAGGCTATCAAACATAATTTGATGTAATTATTATCTTTGGAAAGAGCAATATCGTAGACTTCGACAACAGGTGCGACCGAAAGAGTGTCAGTATTTGTTTCCTGCATGCGTTCAAAATAACTTTGAGGGATACGGGCAAATACAGCTGTTGTAAAATAAGCAGTATCCATGTCTGGATCTCCTAAAGCCGTCAACAGCACCCCGCTGCCTTCATTTTCGGAGTCGTATTCCTCAAAAAATGAGTATTCGTCTGCATAATCAAGATCCCTTCCACTGATTCCCGCAAGTTTAGGTGTCGCTGACAATACATAATTCGGGTATTCTTCATTCGCTGCATTGATTTGTCCGACACCCTTGAATGCAAAATAATGCACTGCATTACTCCCGAGAATCGAGTCATCCATCTCACACGATGTCTGTGCGGCAAGAAATCCTGATGTAAGTAAAACCGCCGTAAAAACAAAAACCGTGAAAAATAGTTTCTTCATATAAGCCTCCATAAATAAGCACAAAATTATAATCTTTTTTTAAGTGTTCTGCAACAATATAGATAGCCTAAATCGAGCGTGATAACACGATTTATCTCATTGAAATTTAGGAATATAAAAGATTAGACAAACAGCATTGAACAGCCATCTGATTTGCTTTCTTCTTTTTTATCACCGTCTGTTGTATCTTCTGCCGGAGCAGAACCGTCCTTCGGAGTTTCGGTATTTGCGGTATCATCAGCATCAGTATTTGCAGTATCTACATCATCGGTGTCAGTACTATCGGCAGTGTCATCTTCCGGTGCCGGTGAAATGACTTCTGTGTCACCATTATCACCGGTATCTGCTGTATCAGTGATATCAGTATCAGCAGTATCAACAGTATCTGCTGTGTCCGCTGTATCAACGATATCGCCGCCGTCGTCGGTATCAACGGTGTCTGCCGTGTCAGCACCATCGTTAGCTTCAAGAGCACATTCTGCACAACATTCGTCTGCGAAATCTACACAATTTTCTTTGAGACATTCATAATTTATTTGGGCTCTTTCAAAAAACAAGCAGCAACCATTATAAACCATTTCCTTTGTGCGATTCCATTCGTCTGATTCAACTTCAATTCTTATTTCATCTTCTGTCATGTACTCTGTTTGATTTTTGTTGCATTGGGATGTTTCCGCATAATAAGTGATGCAATAATCAAGTTTATCACCACATTGATTTATAACTGTTGGTTTCTCTTTGCCGCAATTGTTCTCAAGATACGACTCACAGAGTTCTTCATCAGCTTCCTCGCCGGTCAAATTTCCACTGACCTTTCCTACTCCGGCAAGTCTTTGGCAATTACATACATATTCATTGCCTGAAAGTTTGCAATCTCCGGCTTCATTTTCGCATGTAACATCCTCTGCAGAAACAAAGAACGAAAAGAACAAAATTGATAGAAACATAACTTTTTTCATGGTTTCCTCCAAGATGGAAATGACTAAAAAACGCTGAATTATATTAAATTTGATGGAATAAGCAAGGAGGGAAATCAGATTATCCCTTAAACGCCCTGATTGTTTCTTGAGCGGCGGCCTGATGAAATGACTTCGACGATCGCGGGACAGCCGTCTGATTTGCTCTCTTAAAACTCAGAAAGCCGACGGCTCCTTTAAAGCGTTGAATATTTCCAAAGTATCTTTTGCCTCTTTGACATCGTGGACTCTTATGATTGCAGCTCCTTTTTCAAGCGCGATTGTGTCAAGTGCGACTGTTCCCGCCAGCCTTTCAAACGGATTTTTTCTTCCACAAATCGCTCCGATCATGCTTTTGCGGCTGAAACCTAGAGCTATGGGATTAAGGCATGAGAAGAAGACTTCCAGATGTTTTGTTATCGCTAAATTGTGTTCAAGAGTTTTTCCGAAACCGATTCCTGGATCAATTATGATTTTGCTTTCCGCGAGACCTTTTGAAAGGAGCATTTCTTTTGATTTATTGAAAAAATCGAGCATTTCACTGAACAAATTTTCATAAACCGGATTTTCCTGCATATTTTTAGGGGAGCCTTTGATATGGCCAATTACAACTGGCTTTCCCGCATCGGCGCAGACTGAAGCCATTTCCGCATCAAAAGTGAGACCGCTAACATCGTTCACTATTTCGGCACCTGCACTTATCGCAGCTTCAGCAACGGAACTTTTCACAGTGTCGATTGAAATCACAGCTTTTGGAAACTGCTTTTTTATCTCGCTGATTACAGGAACAACGCGCTTTTTCTCGGTTTCAGCATCGACTGAATCGGAACCGGGGCGTGTGGATTCTCCGCCGACATCAATAATATCGGCACCGTTTTCAACCATTTCGGAAACGTGCTTCAGAGCGGCATCGATGTTCGTCCAGCTTCCGCCGTCCGAAAAAGAATCGGGCGTGACATTGAGAATTCCCATGATATTCGGCCGTGTCGTGTCAATTCCGGAGTGCGAAAAAGAAAACCATGGCTTCTGTAAGCAGACAAATTTTTCAACAAAATCTGCAACTTGAGGAAGTTTCCAGCATTGAGCTTTCATGCGTGAGACAAATTTGGGGATTTTGTCACGTCTTAGTGAAAAAACGAAATCGCTTTTCGGTTTCGAGCAGTTTACAGCATGCGCCGGAACCGCAGCCTCGCCGCCAAGAGCAAGGACCTGCTGCTTTACAACATTCGCCGCCGGAGTAGAAATATCCGAAACAACAAAGGTTTCGAGAGCAAAACGGTCGCGCATTATCGAAGAGCCGCACTCCGAAACCTCGAATTTCTTCATCAGAGATTCATATTCTTCATCAAGAACTCTAAAAGGATAAACCAGCATAAGCACCTCAAAAGAAAAACTGCTGAATTTTACGAGTTATATCAGACAAGTCAATCTATCTCGCGACACAGCGGACATAACCATATTCATAAGTTTTGGCAACATTAACAATTTCGACACCGTTATATCTGCCGGCACCATAAGAAATCGGACCTGAGAAAACGCCCCATGCATAGTCCGGATTATCCGAACGTGCGGAAGAGGACCAGAACAAACCGGAATCTCCGAATTTGTTGTATTCGCTGGATTTAGAACCTTTTTCATAGCAAAAACAGGATTCTCTCTCTCCGGCATCATAAATAGAAAGAAGACCTTTTGCCTCGCTAATCCTGCATATTCCTCCGTATTCCGCCTTAGGGCACTTTTTGACAAGCGTCCTGAGTTCGTCGATTGTCGGTATAAACCACGCCCGGCCTACGTTTTCCGAATGTCTGAAACAATAATCGACAGCATCTCTCCAATTAGTTTGTTCAGAAGACGATGAAGACCAGACAAGCCCGCTGGAGTAATCCTTGCACGGAGTCGGGCTTTCAGGACTGCATTCAGGCAGATCATCGCTTGGTATGCATTTATATCCGTCCCATTTGTATCCAGGAATACACTTGAATCTGCACTCTTTTTCACTTGAAGTTTCGTTGTAAACACCTGTCAGTGAAGGCTGCCAGGATGAGCCGTCCCAAGTTGAGAATATGTTGGAAGCACTGTTCCAGAACGCGTGTTCAGGAAGTCCTTCGCACAACTGACGATGATTATCGCCTCTGACACAGCGGGCAACGCCGTATTCGTTTTTAACTTTTTCCGCAATACTGCCGGTATAGAGTTCTATGCCCCACGCGCGGGCCTCTCTGCGGGAAACCTCTGAAGCAGACCATAGCAGATTCCAGCTTGTATGATTGCTGTCTATTTTGCTGTAATAACCGTCACTTTTGGGTTCGCATAAATTGCAGTTGTAATTCAGACAATCAGTAGAAAGGCAGCTGTCTGTCACACCGCATCTATCACCTGTCCTTGTACCGTGGCAAGCATTAATCAGCGTGCGTGCTTCGCTGATTGAAGGCAGCCTCCAGTCACTGTAACCGCCTTCTGAAAGTTTATCACAATAATCGACAGCATCTTCCCAAACCATGGCATTTGATTCTGAAGACCATTCCATACCGCTGTCAGGATCTTCCCAAGGCTTGCAGCTGTCTGCTGCAGAATCACAACCGGCTTTGCATTGCTCCCTGATTTGCCACTTACCGTTAGAACAAATGTGAAGCTTATCGCTTTCACAATGTATTTCCCCGTCTTCTGAAGAGTCGCAGCCACATTTGCCTGTTGAAGCTATACATTCTGAAAAAGCGCAGTTTTCAATTTTTACCCATATAATTTCGCCGCCGTCTTTATATCCGCAATAACTTTTTCCTTTTCTGCACTTATAATCCAGGCAGAAGACATACTTAGGCAAGGTTTCTTCATATATTGCATCATCGTCTTCAGGTTCATCAACATTTTCCGAATCGACATCTTCCAAATCAGCTTCGGCATCATAAGCCTCATCGTCGTCCGGTTCGGTATCATCGGAATAATAATCTTCATCTCTGACACAGATGTTATGCTCAGTGTCGCAGATCAGCCCTTCGTTGCAGGTGTTGTTTTTAAAACATTCACCGTAAATTTCACCCTGTTTCCTGTCTGAACCCGAATTGCCGCCACAGCTGACCATCATGACAAGCAGAGCCTGAACCGCAAAAATATAAATCATAATTTTTCTCATTTTTCTACCTCACGCAGCGGAAATTCTGTTCATATTCCAGCGAACATGATTTGATTCCGGCTTCACTGAAATCAATACACCACACATTTTCAAAACCGGATATGATTTTACCGGTTTTTGAAGCAGATGAAATAAGTTCATACATAAATTTACTATGGAACTTGCTATAAGCAGCTTCACCGTAACGGCATTTGCAATCTGTTCTTGCCCAGCAGTTGTCTATCAATAGACACTCATCCGTAACACCGCACACTCCGCCAGGTTCTGTAGCAGGGCAGTTCACAATCAACGTCCTGAGTTCGCTGATTGTCGGCAGACGCCAGTCATCAATCACTCCTTCGACAAGATTGTCACAGTAATTTTGAGCGTCATCAAGCATCATCATTTCTGATGGTTTATCAGACCAGATGAGACCGGTAGCGGAATCCCTGCACGGAAGAGGGCTTTCAGGACCACACTCAGAAAGAGCTTCCGGGTTTTTCATAGTGCATTTTGAATCGTTCCATTCATAACCGGGATAGCATTTGAATCTGCACTCTGTTTCGCTTGGAGTTTCGTTATATACTCCGGCCGTGCTTGGCTGGCATGATGTTCCGTCACACGACTGCAAGACGCTTGAAACGCTGTTCCAGACCGCATTTTCAGGAAGTCCGGTACACGACCTGCGAAACTTCACTGTTTGCACACAGCGGACACTGTAGGTGTAGTAGTCAAATTCTTCATCTGCAGAACAGTAGATGATACGAGCATCATTGAATGAAACACCCCACACATCTTTCCAACTGTAATCAGTGACCTGGGAATAAGATATAAAATCTTCCTTGTCACCGAGTTTGCTGAATCTATCGTCGTCTCCACCATAGCCGTCAGCAGAGCAAATGTAAGGTTCACAAATTCCTCTTACATAACATTCTTCTGTTGAAGACAGACAGTCGTCAGTGACACCGCACTCTCCGCCGGTAATTGTATCGGGACAATTCTGGATCAGTGTGCGGAGCTCGCTGATTGTCGGCAGACGCCAGCCGCCGAATCCGCCTACCGAAAGATTGTCACAGTAATCAACGGCATCTTTGTATGACATTTCATCCGGGGCCTTCGCAGACCAGACAAGACCGCTTGAGGAATCATAACACGGAAACGGGCCTTCACGGCTGCATTCAGAAATAGCTTCCCAATTTTGCAGAATACATATTAAACCGCTCCATTTGTATCCCTGATTGCATGTAAACCTGCATTCAGTGTCACTCGGCTTTTCATTGTAGGAAGCTGCATCGGCAGGCTGCCAAGACGAACCGTCCCATGTCTGAGGAATGCTTGAAAAAACATTCCAGCTTGCATTCTCCGGAAGTCCCTCGCACTGTTTCTGCCGTGAATAACTCCCGACACAACGGACTATAGCCCCGTCATCAAGAGAACCGACTCCTATGCTGGCCGTGCGAAAACCGACCCACCACAGATCACCGCCGTAATCACTGACAGAAGAAGAACAGAGAGCAACATCCTGATCATCACCTATTTTGCTGTAATAGCCGCCGTTGTCATCAATAAATTCATCTTTTCCTATCTGCTGCGTCCACTCGGCTTTCCAGGAACAGTCGCATCTCCACATATCGAGATCATCATACCAGGAGAGAGTTCCTGCCTCTTCGCTTATTTTGCAAAATCCGTAAGGTTCAGTATCGGGACAATTCTGAATCAATGTTCTGATTTCGTCAATTGTCGGCATTTTCCAATCGCCAAAACCGCCTTCAACAAGGTTGTCACAGAATGAAACGAGGTCATCCAATGTTGCCGGTCCTGGAATTGAATGCTTCTCCGACCATATCAAACCGGTTTTCGGATCTTTCCAGTTTTCATATTCGTTTTTTGAAGGGTCAGTGTCATTTTTTTCGTCGGAATCTGAATCTTCATCAATTATTTCTGAATCCGCATCCTCATCCGGCTCAGTATCATTGACATCATTAAAATCATCAGTATCCGGAATTTCAGCATCTCCGTCAGCAGTATCATCTTTTATGCATGTGTTGCTTTCCGTGTCACAGACCAGTCCATCATTACAGGTATTGTTAGGATAACATTTCCCGTAAATTTCGCCTTCTTTTCTGCCTGAATCAGAATTGCCGCATCCTATTGTCAGCATCAAAAGCAGTGAAATTACCGTAATACAAAAAACTGTTGTGATTTTCTTCATTTCGGAACCTCGCAAAGTCTTAAATTTCAGATTTTGAATTTTACGAGTTAAGCTGAACAAGTCAATAAAAAGGATTGGAGAGACGCTTGACAAGTCTCATTATTTATTTCGGAGCGATACCGGGTTTCTTTGCCTCTTCGTACCATGTAAAGTTGTCAATAAGAACCATGCTGTCAAGAACATGGTCGTTCGTATCCCAGATTGCCATTCTGAGTTTGAATTCTTCACCAGGAATGATGTTTCCGCGGACTTCAAGCCAGCCTGTTCCGCCGTGAGCTTCCGTCATATTCAGGGCTCCGCAGCCGGCTGTAGTGAAAGGAGTACCTTTGAGGTCGGCATCACCCTGACAGCTCGGATAAGCGGCTCTAGGGCAGCAGACATTGAAAAGTCCCGATTTCGCAAGATTTATGCCAAGCGGATTACCGAGGCTGTCCATAGCTATGTTTTTGTCGGCAGGATTCTGCAACTCAGGATCTGTCGATGTGAAAGCAGTATCGAGAAGCATGACGAAAAAGTCGTTGTACTGGCAGACATACTGCGGAAACTCACTACTTATATAATAAACACCGACACCGAATGCTTCGGCATTCTTCGGAGCGCGGATCACAAGTTCAAGCATGACAGGGTCGTTTACCGGCGGCTTACCGGAATCTCCGCCTTGATTTATCAAACCGCCGCTGCAAGCAGGAGAATCCGGGAAACTTACTCCGCCTATAGCCTGGAACCAGTCAGCAGGAGCTCCGCTCGAAGTGCCGTTATCAACACTAAGACCGTCTGAAGCAGCATTTACCGAACCGGTTGAGAACGCAAGAAAAGATGTTCCGGCCTTGGGGACCAGAAGATCGCTGAAAGCCGAAAGAACGCTGTACTGCTTCTTTGGAATCTCACCCTCGGTTCCGTCAGCAAAAAGAAGTTTTGCGCTTACAACACCGAATGTTTTACCGTCCACTACAGGACACAAATCCATCGACTGTGCCATATCCATCGGATTTGTCGTATCGCTCATAATTCCTGAATCGCAATACGAAACGACTTCATCAATATGACCGTCACAGTTGTCGTCCACACCGTTCATCGGAACTTCGAAAGATTCCGGATTCACTTTCTCAGGATGTTCACTCAGGCAGTCCCATGTTGTTTCGCAGCAGTCACCCGTGCAGTAGTTGTAACCGTCACCGTCAATATCTTTAGCATTTTCCGGCGTAACATCTTCACCGTCACAGTCCTGGTCTATACCGTCACCGCATATCTCGGTTTTCGGCAGAACCTGTTCCCTGCATTCGCTCCAGTCGGTTCCGTCTTCGACACACTCTTTATAACCGGCTTTGCACTCACCGACACCTAATGTTCCGCTCGGACCTTCGTAGCAGTCCATACGTTCTCCAGGAGTACATGTGACGTAGATTCCGCCATGACCGGGATCCTGCTCCGTACTGTCATCGGGATTACTGTTGTTATTGCCGCCGCCTTCACCTTGGTTTTCACTTTCCTGATTGCCGCCTTGATTGTTGTTTTCATCAGTTTTTCCTTCGTTTCCCCCGACGTTTTCAGGAACACATTTACCGAGCCCCTGATCACAGATAAAACCGCTTGCGCAGTCTTCATTCTGTTCGCAGGAATCGTCGTCACTTCCGCATGAAACTATGAGGAAAAGTGAAAAAAGCACGATAAGAACAAGATTAATTTTTTTCATTTCTGCCTCCTAACAACAAAAAAATACCGATAGATTTTACGGACAAATCAATTTTATGCAATCAAAAAAACTGATTTGGATATATTCAAGACGATTTTCTTTTAAGTGGAATCTCAAGAATAAACGCCGCACCGCCAAGCTCTGAATCTCTGACATAAAGCTTTCCTCCGGCTTCGGTAGCGAGTTTTCTTGAATGACTGAGACCAATCCCCGTGCCGCCAGGCTTATTGGTATAGAAATTCTTGAAGACAGCCTCACGCTCGCTTTGCGGAACACCTCTCCCCGAATCTTCAACCGAAATAACGGCAAAATTTCCGTTTTTTCCGATATTCACAGCGATCTTTCCTCCGTTTTCAAGCTCCTCCCATGCGTTTTTCAGCAGATTGAGCATGATTCCCTTGAACGAAGATATCGAGATCGAGATCGAAAGAGGCTCGCTTTTGCCGACTGTAAGCTCTATATTCCTTTTCTGAAGTTCAGGCAGATGAAACGACAAAAATTCTATCAGATCGGAAGGAAGCGACACTCCGTGTTCACTCTCACCGTTCCTGTTGTAATTCACCATTCCCATGTATTTGTTCGTAATCTGCTCAAGCCGTTCGACTTCATTCACGACGAGAGAAAGAAGCTGTTTTTTCTCATCAGATTCCGTTTTCTCCACGTTATTGAGCAGATAACCGCTGTTCATCTTGATCGTGTTCAGCGGATTTCTTATTTCGTGAGTGATGCGCGCCGCCATTTCGCCGATAGAAGCGAGACGCTCCGAATTGAGCAGTTTGCTCGAAAGTTCCTCAGACTTTGTTATATTTCTTATCATATAAAAAGTTTCATTCTGCCCTTGTGAAACAGAAAGCTGGTAAGTTTCCTCGCCGCTCGAAAATTTGCCTTCCGTGCCGTCGGTTCCGATTTTGTCAAAAACAGTCTTCACATCTTCGCCTATAGACGCTCCGTCCACACCGAACCAGTCCTTCATGGTTTTATTCACAAAAGTCACTTGTCCGGATGCAGCCGCAGCAAGTCCTTCGGGAATTGCGTTGAGAAGATCTTCCTTCCTCTTTCCAACAATCTGTTCGCGGGCGTACTTCTTTCCGAGTTCATCGAATTCGGCGCTTTTTGCATCTGCCAGCTTTTTTATCTCTTCAGCCGCGGCATCAGCCGAAGCGTTTGCCCCCAAACCTATCAGAGAAAGCAGTCTTACGGCACTTTTTCTCTTTTTCAAAAGAAGAACCGTAAGAATCAGAGTTATCAGAAAAAACAGCGCCGAAACAGCTATCACGGTTTTGTTGATGAAATCCTGCCACACAAGATAGCTGTATTTTAAAACACCGAGTTTTTGCCTTGCCGCAAGGTCTACCATATCTTTCAAAGTCGAAATATCGCTTCTCAAAGCCGCTATAACCTGCGGCCTTTCCTCCGCATTAGATCCGGCAAGATGCTCGCCTTCAGCAAAGATTTTTCCGGCAAAATCCCCTATCTTGGCAGCAAGATGCTCTCCGCTTTCATTTTTTACTAAAGAGAGATTTCTGCCGACTACCCTTAAAGAAGCCAGCAGAAAATCGTTAAGATGTCCGTTATTCTCAGCGTTTTCTTCCGTTCCGTCCATGAACTTCCCGTAAAAAACAACAAAGTTATCAAGAGAATCTAGTTCAGCTGAAAGACTTCCGATACGAACAAAAAACGATCTGTCTTCTTCAATCGCATCGCTCAGAAGATCTGAATCGGTAAAATTAAAACAGACAAAAAGAAACAGAAAAAAGGAAAATAAAAGAGGTAAAAATATTAGGAGCTTATTCTTCAATCTCACCCGAAACCGCAGTATCACCAGCTTCAAGAGCGGTGATGCTGTTTGTAATGATTGCTACTGAAGTTTTTTCTGCGACCTGAACAACGACAAGTTCTCCGATCATTTCGTAAGGAAGACCGGCAGGCGACGATTTGCCTTCAAATTCTCTGAGACCGTCGCCCTTTCTGTAAACAGAGAGCATAACGCCTTTTTCAACACCGTCGTCACTGCCTTTGTCAAGGTAAACGATGTAGTTGGGGCCATAGAAGAAAGTCGGGTCGTAGCCGGTAAGAATCTTCGCTCTGATGTCGGAAGCGGGTTCAGCAACCTTTACACTGTCTTCCGTCGGAACATATTCGCGAACATAGAAACCGCGTTCGATGGCATCGTAAGATTTTATAATTTTAACAGTTGCTATCTGTGTATCTTTGTCATCCTCTTTCTTACTTTTACCAATATCAAGAACTTTTCCTCTGCCGACTATATCGACAATAGAACCTATTTTGTCGCCGGTATCAGGATGTTTGATTGTTTCCTTTACATTGATAATTTCAACATAATCACCAATCTGGAAATGAGGTTTTTCCTTTTTCTTTCCGTCTTTGTCTTCCTCTTCTTCGTCATCAGCGAGTTCGACATATACATTGTCGCCGGTTGAAAGAAGTTCTTTCGGCTCGAATGAAGCAACTATCTTAGCCGTTTTTTCTTCTTCGGTGTTGCCTATAAAACCTTTCTGAACAACATCGAAAAGGGTGTCGTCAATCTGTTTGAATCTGTCAACTCTGTATTTTCCACCCAGTTTTACATAACTTTTGTAACTTTCAGGCGTAGCGTCAAGCGTTTTACCAGTCTGAGCAAGAGAATCAGTCTCGCCTTCATCTTCATATTCAGCACCGGATTCACTACTGTATCCGCCTTCATCTGTGTATCTTCTACCGTTCGCATTCGTGCCTTCTTCGTTAGGCATCATCATTTCACCGGTAGGACGGAAAGAGATTTTGTCACCCGGATAAATTCTGTGCGGATTCTGAATCTGCGGGTTGAGAGACCATACTTTAGGCCAGTACCAAGGACTTTTAAGTTCTTTTTCGCTTATATCCCAAAGTGTATCACCGGGAGCGACCTCGTAAGTTTCGGGAGCTGCATTAAGATCGACATTGTCGAGATTGATAAAATCGGGAACCGGAACTTCTTCAGCGCTTGCCGGCGGAACTTCCTCGGCAAACATAAGAGTCGAAAACATCAAAACGAAAGCAAAAATCATCGTTTTCATCGAAAACTCCTTATATCCTAATTATAAGACAAAACAAAAATAGCCGTGACATACTACGCAAAAACGCTATTTTGTCAATTTAATTAAACACAATCTACTGAAAACATGAGATTTTTCGATTTTTGCAACAAAAAACAGACTCAAAAATTCCAATTTTCCGCCGTTTCCGTATAATCTTCAGGCTTGATTCAAGGAGGTAAAAATGGAAATTCAAAAAATGCCTGTTGCTCCCATCGGAGCTAACTGTTACATAGTTTCAGAAGCAGGTGAAGCGTTCATAATCGATCCCGGCGGCGATACTGAAAAGATCATCAAAGCCGCGAAGAACTTCAATGTGCGCTACATTCTTCTGACTCACACCCATTTCGACCACATAGGAGGGCTCAACGATGTAAAAAAAGCGTTTCCCGAAGCAAAAACTGTCGTCAGCACTTTCGAACACGACTGGCTCTATTCGCCGCAACTCAACTTTTCAGAAGAATTCGGCCTGACTTTCGTTTTCAAAGGAAAAGTCGACATTAAGCTTGATGAGGGCATGGCACTCGACTTTGCCGGAACAAAAATCAACGTTATCCACACTCCGGGACATACACCTGGCAGCACCTGTTTTTACATCGAAAATTCCGGAAGTCCTGTTCTTTTTTCAGGAGACACTCTTTTCAGAAGCAGCATCGGCAGGACCGATCTCCCAGGAGGAAACGGTAGAAAAATCGTTGAAAGCATAAAAACAAAACTCCTGACTCTTCCCGACGAAACCGTTGTCCATCCAGGCCACGACGACGACACGACGATCGCTCTCGAAAAAAAGTTCAATCCTTTTTTAAAACGTTACGGCGTGACGTCGTAACGTCGTCACGATGTTTTGCCGTGACGACGAAATTTTACTTTCCCGAAATTCCTGTTAATATTCGCGGCTTTTTTGGGAGGCTGTATGGAACACCTTGACCGGCTTGAGGCGACTTCGATCCACATAATCAGGGAATCTTACGCGAATTTCAAGAATCTCGGTATGCTCTGGTCTATCGGCAAGGACAGTACCGTTCTGCTCTGGCTTGTGAAAAAGGCGTTTTTCGGCCACGTTCCGTTTCCGCTTATCCACATTGACACTCATTACAAAATTCCCGAAATGATCGAATACCGCGACCGTCTTACAAAAGAGTGGCACTTGAACATGATCGTCGGAGTAAACGAAGAAGCTCTTGCTCAGAAGGCGACTTTCCCAGACGGAAATGTTGACAGAATCACCTGCTGCCGCAACCTCAAGACGCAGGCGCTGAAAGCGACTCTCGACGGAACGGGCAAAAGATACGTTTTCAACCACGAAAAAGGAATTTACGAATTTGACAAGTCGCACGAAGCTTTCACTGCGATAATCCTCGGAATCAGAAGCGACGAGGAAGGAAGCCGCTCGAAAGAACGCTATTTCTCGCCGCGAAACGCTTCTAATGAATGGAATATCGGCGACCAGCCGCCTGAGTTCTGGAACCAGTTCAAAACCGATTTCGCGCCGGGAACTCATTTGCGTATTCATCCGCTTCTCGACTGGACCGAGCTCAATATCTGGGAATACATCGAACGAGAGAAAATACCGACCGTTTCGCTTTACTACGACCACGGCGAAGGAAAAAGATACCGCTCGCTTGGGTGTTATCCATGCACTTTTCCAGTCGAAAGCACAGCGAAAAACGTTTCCGACATCATTGAGGAACTGAGGAGCGGAAAATTCGCCAAAATCGCCGAACGCTCTGGCAGAGCGCAGGACAAAGACGACGGCGGCGGGCTGGAAACGCTCAGAAAAGAAGGGTATATGTGACGACGTCACGTCGTCACGTCGTTACGTCATTACATCGTTTCGCCGTCACGACTAAAATCATTTCAGATTTTTGTTGCAATAAAATAAAAAAAATATTATGTCTCATGCGTTCTTTGTTTTGTAAAATTTTGTGTCCCGTTTTTTAATAATTTTTTTTAAGGAGTTGAAAATGGCAACAAAGAAAGCGACCCCGGCTGCAAAAGCTGCTCCGGCAAAGAAACCGTGCGCAAAAAAAGCTTGCTGCGCAAAAACAGTTAAAGATGTTAAAGCTGCTGACATCAAAGGAATGAAGGCTTCCCAGGTTCACGAGATCCTCGGCAAGTACATCCTCAAAGACGGCTACGACATGGTTGTTGACACCGAAAAAAGCCACGGCAGCTACATGTATGACGCAAAACACAACAAGGAATACCTTGATTTCTTCTCATTCTTTGCTTCAATGCCGATTGGATTCAACCATCCGAAACTTCACAACGACGAGTTCATCAAAGAGATCGGTGAAGTAGCTCTTCACAAAATCTCAAACAGCGACTTCTACACCACGACTATGGCTGAATTTGTAGAAGCTATGGCTGAAACCGCAAAACCGGCTTACATGAAGAAGATGTTCTTCGTTGACGGCGGCGGCCTTGCAGTTGAAAACGCACTCAAAACCGCTTTCGACTGGAAATTCAGAAAGAACCTTGAGAAGGGTGTCAGAATCGACGAAAACGAGATGAAGATCATCCACTTCAAACAGGCTTTCCACGGCAGAACGGGTTACACCCTTTCGCTCACCAACACTTCCGACCCGAGAAAATATATGTATTTCCCGAAATTCGACTGGCCAAGAATCACCAACCCGAAAGCTATTTTCCCGCTTGAAGGCGAAAATCTGAAGAAGACCATCGAATCAGAGAAAATCGCATGCAAAGAAATCCAGGACGCATGCGACAAATTCGGCAGCCAGATTGCCGGCCTCATCATTGAACCGGTTCAGGGCGAAGGCGGTGACAACCACTTCAGAAAAGAGTTCATCCAGGAACTCAGAAAGTTCGCTGACAAATACGATTTCCTCCTTATCTTCGACGAAGTTCAGGC